>CEPS01002720.1_pt1 | contig 40624 bp, 46 predicted proteins | sample 530401 | NCBI WGS metagenome assembly CEPS01 (sample SAMEA2620035, study PRJEB7988) | marine metagenome | biome: marine biome (ENVO:00000447); feature: mesopelagic zone (ENVO:00000213) & marine oxygen minimum zone (ENVO:01000065); material: "saline water (ENVO:00002010), including plankton... | reverse complement strand
TGAGGAGACAGGTTCTGATGCCGTGGCTGAAGAGGCGCCGGCTGATGACAATGATGCTGCTGCCGAAGAGGCGCCGGCTGATGACAATGGGGCAGCTGCCGAAGAGGCAGCTGCCGACACAGAGACGGCTTCGGCCGACGACACCGAGGAGGCCTGATCATGGCAACCAAAGAAGAGATACTGGACGCCATCGCCGAGATGAGCGTTCTCGAGTTGAGCGAGATGCTGACCGAATTCGAGGAGAAGTTCGGTGTTACAGCCGCTGCTCCCGTGGCTGCGGTCGCCGCCGCCCCTGCTGCCGATGGCGGCGAGGCAGAAGAGGAACAGGACGCATTCGATGTCGTTCTGACTGACTCGGGCGACAAGAAGATCCAGGTGATCAAGGAGGTCAGGGCTCTGACCAACCTGGGTCTCAAGGATGCCAAGGAGCTTGTCGACGGCGCCCCCAGCAACGTGATGGAGGGTGTGTCCAAGGAAGATGCCGAGAAGGCCAAGGAGTCCCTCGAGGCCGCAGGCGCTTCAATCGAACTCAAGTAGCGACGGGAAACCGTCCTCCACGACGCCCCCGGTAACCCCCGGGGGCGTCGGTCGTTTTGGGCCCTCCCGTCATCGGAGACCAGAGAGCCTTGACCCGTGGCTTCAGATTCCCTAGCCTTGCGCCCGGAGGGCATCACGTAGTGGTGTCTCCTCCCCGGGCCGATGACGGTCTGGGGGTTGCGGAGCCCTGCGCGCTCGCATTAGGCTTTGCAGTTGCCGTGGTCGCGCCTGTTGCTTGTTCCGTTTTCGGATCGGTGATGGTCGTTCCCCGGCTTGCCCCTTGTCCGTAAACCCTGGCCAGGAGTTTTAGTGTCTGCTCGCCCCCTCGTCCGGGAACGTTATTCGTTCGGGTCTCTTGAAGAAGTTCGGGAGCTGCCCAACCTGATCGCCATCCAACGGGACTCGTTCCGGTGGTTCCTCGACCAGGGCATTGCCGATACGTTCCGCGACCTCAGCCCGATCACCGATTTCAGCGAGACGCTCTCCCTTGAGCTGGAGTTCGACCCCGACGACGAGGACCTCCGGCCCGTGCCGAAGTTCACCGTCGAGGAGTGTCGTGAAAAGGACATGACCTACTCGGCCCCGATGTTCGTCCGAGCCCGCTTCATGAACTCCAACACCGGAGAAATCAAGGAGCAGACGGTGTTCATGGGTGACTTCCCCGTGATGACCGACAAGGGCACGTTCATCATCAACGGCACCGAACGGGTTGTCGTCTCCCAGTTGGTCCGGTCGCCGGGCGTCATCTTCCAGCCGGGCGAGAGGTACCGCCTGAGGAACCTCTCAAAGCACCAGCTCGTCACCGGAACCATCCACCCCTACCGAGGCGAGTGGATCGAGTTCGATGTCGAACAGAAGCCCGGAAAGGACGTCACCGCCGGCACACGGGTCGCCCGCAAGCGCCGGCTCTCGATGTTCGTTCTGCTCCGTGCCCTGGGCTACGACGAGGAGAACCACCCCGGCTTCCTCCAGAAGCTCGTGAACCACTTCGACTACCTCGAGGGACAGTGGGAAAAGGACCGGCTCCCCGAAGGCTGGGAAGAAGCCGTCGAGTCCGGTGAGCGCAGGTCACCACAGGACGAAGCCCTGCTCGAGATCTACAAGCGCGTGCGCCCAGGCGAGCCGCCGTCGCTCGAGGCGGCTCGTGCGTACATCCGCAACGCCTTCTTCGAGTCCCGCCGTTACGACCTGTCGAGGGTCGGTCGCTACAAATTGAACCGCAAGCTGGGTCCCGAGATCGAGCGCTGTGAGGAACTCTTCGGAATTGAGCTCGAAAAGCCCGACCCCGACCAGTCGGTTCTGAGCCGGTCAGAGGTGCTCGCCACCTGCACCTACCTGTTGCACCTCGCCAAGGGCGAGCCCGGCTACCGCCTCGACGACCAGGACCACTTTGCCAACCGTCGCATCCGCTCTGTCGGCGAACTGATCCAGAATCAGGTCCGTATTGGACTGTCCCGGATGGAGAGGGTCGTGCGCGAGCGCATGACCACCCAGGACGTCGAGGCAATCACGCCGCAGACCCTGATCAACATTCGACCCGTCGTGGCAGCCATCAAGGAGTTCTTCGGCACCAGCCAACTCTCACAGTTCATGGATCAGGTGAACCCGCTGTCGGGCCTCACCCACCGTCGACGCCTGTCGGCCCTCGGCCCCGGTGGTCTCTCCCGCGAGCGCGCCGGGTTTGAGGTCCGCGACGTCCACTTCTCGCACTACGGCCGCATGTGCCCGATCGAGACCCCGGAGGGTCCAAACATCGGCCTCATCGGTGGTCTCGCCACATACGGCCAGATCAACCCGTTCGGCTTCATCGAGACGCCCTACCGGATAGTCAAGAACGGCAAGGTCACCGACGAGATCATCTACCTGGCTGCCGACGAGGAGGAGGAGTACGTGGTGGCGCAGGCCAACGCGCCGCTCAACCCCAACGGCACCTTTGTCAACCAGCGTGTCCTCGTGCGTCGGTCGCCACAGGCCGCCTCTCTTCAGGACCTGCGCCTCCAGCTGGAACAGGACGTCTTCTTCGGCTCCACCACCGAGATCTCGTACGTACCACCCGACGAGGTCCAGTTGATGGACGTCTCCCCGAAGCAGATCGTGTCGGTGGCCACCGCCCTCATTCCGTTCCTCGATCACGACGATGCGAACAGGGCCCTGATGGGCGCCAACATGCAGCGCCAGGCAGTGCCACTGATCCGATCCGAGGCTCCCTACATCGGGACTGGCATCGAGGGCCGTGCAGCCAGGGATGCAGCCAACATGATCCTCGCTGATGCTGCCGGAACGGTCACCGAGGTCGATGGTGTCTCGATCACCGTCGACTACGGCAAGGGCGGAATAGTCACGCACGACCTGTCCAAGTTCGAGCGTTCGAACCAGGACACCTGCATCAACCACAAGGGCAGGGTCGTCCCCGGCCAGAAGGTCAAGAAGGGCGAACTGCTGGCCGACGCATCCTCGACGGACGCTGGAGAGCTTGCGCTCGGCAAGAACCTCCTTGTGGCCTTCATGTCGTGGGAGGGCTACAACTTCGAGGACGCGATCATCCTCTCGGAACGCCTGGTGAAGGACGACGTCCTCACGTCGATCCACATCCACGAGCACGAGATCGATGCCCGTGACACCAAGTTGGGCCCCGAGGAGATCACACGCGATATCCCGAACCTGTCCGACGAGATCATGGCCGACCTCGACGACCTTGGAATCGTGAGGGTCGGTGCTGATGTGTCACCAGGTGATGTCCTCGTCGGAAAGGTCACGCCGAAGGGCGAGACCGAGCTGACCCCCGAAGAGAGGCTTCTCCGGGCGATCTTCGGTGAGAAGGCACGCGAGGTACGCGATACGTCCCTGAAGGTTCCCCACGGTGAGACCGGCAAGGTCATCGACGTCAAGGTGTTCAACCGCGACGACGGCGACGAACTGCCACCGGGTGTAAACCAGCTGGTCCGTGTCTACGTGGCCCAGAAGCGCAAGATCAGCGTCGGCGACAAGCTGGCCGGCAGGCACGGCAACAAGGGTGTCATCTCAAAGATCCTGCCCGTTGAGGACCTTCCATACCTGGCCGACGGCACCCCCGTCGACATCATCTTGAATCCCCTCGGCGTTCCGTCCCGAATGAACGTGGGACAGGTACTCGAGGCCCACCTCGGGTACTGCGCAAGGTGGGGCTGGGAAGTCGACGGTGAAGCCGTCGGGGAGGAGCCAGTCACCGGAATCGAGCGAAAGACCCGAATCTCTACACCACCTGCGGTGCACGTTGCCACTCCCGTGTACGACGGTGCGCACTGGGACGAAGAGGACCTCTCCGGCGACCATCCCACCATTCAGAAGATCCTCCAGAACATCAACCCTGAGTCTGTCGACGGCGAACGCCTGGTGCAGACCGACGGCAAGACCACCCTCTACAACGGTCGCACGGGTGAGCCCTACGACAACGAGATCATGGTCGGCTACGTGTACATCCTGAAGCTGGCCCACCTCGTCGACGACAAGATCCACGCAAGGTCCACCGGCCCGTACTCGATGATCACCCAGCAGCCACTGGGTGGTAAGGCGCAGTTCGGCGGCCAGCGCTTCGGCGAGATGGAGGTCTGGGCACTTGAGGCCTACGGGGCCGCCTACTGCCTCCAGGAACTGCTCACCATCAAGTCCGACGACGTGCTCGGCCGGGTCAAGGTCTACGAGGCGATCGTCAAGGGCGACAACATCCCTGAGCCGGGCATACCTGAGAGCTTCAAGGTGCTCATAAAGGAGATGCAGTCTCTCTGCCTCGATGTCGAGGTGTTGTCCGAGGAGGGGCAGCAGATCGAGATGCACGAGCTCGACGAGGACCTCTACCGCACGACCGAGTCCCTCGGCATCGACATCTCAAGGCCCGAGCGTGGATCAGACGAAGAAGATGCACGCCGCAGCGCCGGCCTTCTCCACTGATCCATCCGAGTTCAGACCGCCAGCAAGTGACATGTACCCAGTGACAAGACGTAGGAAGTAGACGAGTGCTCGACGTCAACGATTTCGACCAGCTTCGGATTGGCCTAGCCACCGCCGACGGCATACGTATGTGGTCCAACGGCGAGGTGAAGAAGCCGGAGACCATCAACTACCGCACGCTCAAGCCTGAAAAGGACGGGCTCTTCTGCGAGAAGATCTTCGGCCCTACCAAGGACTGGGAGTGCTACTGCGGTAAGTACAAGCGCGTCCGCTTCAAGGGAATCATCTGCGAGCGCTGCGGAGTCGAGGTGACGCGCTCAAAGGTCCGGCGTGAACGCATGGGCCACATCGAGTTGGCGGCACCGGCTGTTCATATCTGGTACCTGCGTGGAACCAGGTCATGGTTGGCGTACCTGCTGATGGGCACCGAGCCCCGTGAGGAACTCAAGGCCAAGCAACTGGAGAAGGTCATCTACTTCGCTGCCAGCCTCGTGGTCTGGGTCGACGAGGACAAGCGCCACGAGGACCTCCCCCAGCTCGAAGAGGAGCTGGTCGAGGAGCGCACCGCAATCGAGGAGGAGCGTGACCGCGAGCTTGATCGCCGCCAGGAGGACCTCGAGGCCGAGTTGGCTCAACTCGAGGCCGAGGGTGCCAAGGACACCGACCTGCGTGCCCGACAGCGGGCAGCCGACAAGGACCTGGCCTTCATCCGCGAGCAGTACGAGACCGAGCTCGAGGTCCTGAACAGGGCGTGGGACGAGTTCAGCACCCTGTTCGCACGCCAGATCATTGATGACGACCTGCTCTGGCGTGAGCTGGTCGACCGTTGGGGCGACTACTTCGAGGGCGGCATGGGCGCCGACGCGTTGGCGCAGCTGATCGACAGGATCGACTTCGACGACGAGGAGGTCAAGCTTCGGACGATGATCGATCCTCCCGAGGGTCAAAAGCCGCTCTCTGCCCAGCGGATGCAGAAGGCCATCAAGCGCCTCAAGATCGTGGCTGCGTTCAACCGCCGCGACAAGTACGGTCGGCGTGCCAACGAACCGAGGGCGATGATCCTCGATGTGGTTCCGGTGATCCCGCCTGAACTACGGCCGATGGTCCAGCTTGACGGTGGCCGTTTTGCCACCTCCGACCTGAATGACCTCTACCGGCGTGTCATCAACCGCAACAACCGGCTCAAGAGGCTTCTCGACCTGGGTGCGCCCGAGATCATCGTGAACAACGAAAAGCGGATGCTCCAGGAGGCCGTCGACGCCCTGTTCGACAACGGTCGGCGCGGACGACCTGTTACCGGCCCGGGCAACCGTCCGCTGAAGTCCCTCTCGGACATGCTCAAGGGCAAGCAGGGCCGGTTCCGTCAGAACCTTCTGGGTAAGCGAGTCGACTACTCGGGCCGTTCGGTCATCGTGGCCGGCCCGACCCTCAAGTTCCATCAGTGCGGGCTGCCCAAGATCATGGCACTTGAGTTGTTCAAGCCCTTCGTGATGAAGAAGTTGGTCGACGAGGAGGTCGCCCAGAACATCAAGTCGGCCAAGCGCATGGTCGAGCGACGCAAGCCGCAGGTCTGGAACGTGCTCGACGACGTGATCAGGGAACACCCGGTGCTCTTGAACCGTGCACCCACCCTGCACCGCCTGGGCATCCAGGCCTTTGAGCCGGTACTGGTCGAGGGCAAGGCAATCCAGATCCACCCGCTGGTCTGTACCGCCTTCAACGCCGACTTCGACGGCGACCAGATGGCTGTCCACCTTCCGTTGTCCGCCGAGGCCCAGGCCGAGGCACGGGTGCTGATGCTGTCCGCCAACAACGTGTTGAGTCCGGCACACGGCCGACCGCTCGTGACACCCACACAGGACATGATCATCGGTGGGTACTACCTGACCGCTGAGGCCGAAGGTGCCGTCGGCGAGGGAAGGGCCTTTCGCCGGATCGAGGAACTCGAGCATGCCCTTGAGGCCGGGTCTGTACACCTGCACGCCCGCATCCAGTACCGCTCCGACGAGTACCCCGAGATGGTGGAGACCGCCGCCAACGGCTCTCCTGCAGTCTGGAAGACGACAACGCCCGGTCGGGTGATCCTGAACGAGGCATTTCCCGCCGGGTTTGGCTACGTCAACCACCAGGTCGACAAGAAGGAGATGGGGGTCATTGTCGACGATCTGGCCCGCCACTACCCGAAGAAGGATGTGGCGACAAGCCTCGACCGGCTCAAGGATGCCTGCTTCAAGTACGCCACGAAGTCGGGCCTCACCGTGTCGATCGACGACGTCCGCACACCGGACGAGAAGCAGGCCATTCTGGACCGGCACGAAAAGGATGCCGAGAAGGTAGATGCACAGTTCCGCCGCGGCATCATCACCGACGGTGAGCGACGCCAGAAGGAGGTGGAGATCTGGAACAAGGCCACCGCCGAGGTGACCGAGCGCATGGTCGAGTCCCTCGAGGCCCAGGAGTTCAACCCGATTGACATGATGGTCAAGTCGGGTGCCCGCGGGAACATGATGCAGGTCCGTCAGATCGCCGGAATGCGTGGGCTGGTGGCCAACCCACGTGGTGACATGATCCCTCGCCCGATCAAGTCCAACTTCCGTGAAGGCCTGACGATGCTCGAGTACTTCATCGCCACGCCAGGCGCAAGGAAGGGCCTTGTCGACACTGCTCTGCGTACCGCCGACTCGGGCTACCTGACCCGTCGCCTCGTGGATGTCTCCCAGGAGTTGATCATCAACGAGTACGACCCGTTTGAGGCTGACGGCCCGGTGCGTGGTGTATGGATCGACGGCGTTCGAGATGACGAGCCCGGGAAGCGCTACTACATCGAGAACCGGCTCTACAGCCGCACGTTGGCCGACGACGTGGAGTTGTCGGATGGTTCGACAATGCCCGCCGGCACGATCGTCGGTGAAGCTGAACTTGTGGCCCTCCGCGACGACCCTTCGGTCGAGCGTGTGAGGGTGCTCTCCCCCCTCACCGACGACTCTGCCGTCGGCATCTCGGCTGCCTGTTACGGCATGTCCCTGGCGACCGGCAAGCCAATCGAGGTAGGTGAGGCCGTCGGTGTCATAGCCGCACAGTCAATCGGCGAACCGGGCACCCAGCTGACGATGCGTACCTTCCACACCGGTGGTGTGGTCGGCAAGGACCTCGCCGGTGGTCTGCCGAGGGTCGTGGAGTTGTTCGAGGCCCGTACTCCCAAGGGCAAGGCCACCCTCACCCGTATCTCAGGAGTTGTCCGGATCGGCGAGGACGAGGGAAGGGGCCGTGAGGTTGCCGTGGTGGCCGACGACGGTACCGAAGAGGTCTACACCATCCAGGGCGCCGCCCGGCTGGAGGTGGCCGACGGGCAGGAGGTCCGGGCCGGTGACGCCATTGTCGAAGGCCCACGGGATCCGAAGGAACTGCTCGAGATCAAGGGCGTCCGCGAAACCCAGCAGTACCTTGTCGAAGAGGTCCAGAAGGTCTACCGGGACCAGGGCGTGTCAATCCACGACAAGCACATCGAGTTGATCGTTCGGCAGATGACCCGACGGGTGAAGATAAACGACCCCGGTGAATCCGACTTCCTGCCTGGCGAACAGGTGGATCAGCGGGTGTTTGCCGAGACAAACAGGCAACTCGTCACCGAGAGCAAGCGGCCCGCCGAGGGTCGCCCTGAGCTGATGGGCATAACGAAGGCCTCGTTGGCGACCGACTCGTGGCTCTCAGCGGCCTCCTTCCAGGAGACCACCCGGGTTCTGACCGAGGCGGCCATCGAATGCAAGAGCGACAGGCTCATCGGCCTCAAGGAGAACATCATCATCGGCAAGCTGGTGCCGGCGGGTACAGGCATGGAGATGTACCGCCGAGTGGCCACGCATGCCCCCGACTACAAGCCAATGGACTTCTATTCGTCAGCCGACGAGGAGCAGGACCTTGCGCAGTGGCTGGCCGGCCAGACCGACCAGCTTGGTGCCGTCGAGGCGATCTCGGACGACGAGTTCGAGGGTGCCTACGAGGCCGATGTAATCGACCTGGCCACCGCTGCACCGGCAGAGTCACCAGAGGTCGGTTGAGTGAAGGCCTCAGGGGCATGTCGTACGGGTCGCGCTTGTGAGTAGCGTTTTTCCACCCGTAGACTCATTCGCTGGCTGTGGTGTGACCCCAGTGGCGCCGCGGCGATGTTTCGAGTTTCTCCATTCAGGAACCTGTACCGGTTCCACAACGAGGTAGACAAGTGCCCACTATTCAGCAGTTGGTCCGTAAGGGCCGCTCTTCAAAGCGTCGCAAGGAGGCCACGCCGGCCCTCAAGGGCGCCCCCCAGCGCCGCGGCGTCTGCACGAGGGTGTATACGACCACTCCCAAGAAGCCAAACTCGGCCCTGCGCAAGGTGGCCCGAGTCCGGCTGACCAGCGGTGCCGAGATCACCGCCTACATCCCGGGCGAGGGCCACAACCTCCAGGAACACTCGATCGTTCTGGTTCGTGGTGGCCGTGTGAAGGACCTTCCCGGTGTTCGCTACAAGGTCGTGCGTGGAACCCTTGACACCTCAGGGGTAAGCCAGCGCCGCCAGGCCCGAAGCCGCTACGGCGCCAAGAAGGAAGGCTGATCGTGCCACGCAAGGGCCCAGCGGTACGCCGCGAACTCACCCCCGATCCGGTCTACCGGTCGGTTGCTATCACCCAGTTGGTGAACAAGGTTCTCCAGAAGGGCAAGCGCTCCACAGCGGAGCGAATCGTCTACGCGTCGATGACCATGGTCGAGTCCAAGACGGGCAGTGAGCCGGTCGGCACCCTGAAGCGTGCCATCGAGAATGTCCGGCCCCAGCTCGAGGTCCGAAGCCGTCGTGTAGGTGGTGCCACATACCAGGTACCCGTTGAGGTTCGCCCGCGCCGTGCCAACACCCTTGCGGTCCGGTGGCTGGTGAACTACTCGCGTGACCGTCGTGAGCCCACGATGGCTGAACGCCTTGCCAACGAGATCATGGATGCCTCCAATGGCATCGGTGCCTCGGTGAAGCGCCGCGAGGACCTCCACAAGATGGCTGAGGCAAACAAGGCGTTCGCCCACTACCGCTGGTGAACCACCCCTGAGGTGTGGCGCGGGCCAGAGCCCGTGCCGCCGTAGGGATGGTCACGAAGGCGAAACCACGGGTGCACCAGAAACACCAGAGGGCCGACGCGGGCCCTGACCCAGATCTGAACAACCAACCACCGAGACACTGACATGGCCGAGCGACACCCACTTGCACAGACCCGCAACATCGGGATCATGGCCCACATCGACGCGGGCAAGACCACGACCACCGAGCGAATCCTCTACTACACCGGGGTCAACTACAAGATCGGCGAGGTCCACGACGGTGCCGCCACGATGGACTGGATGGAACAGGAGCAGGAGCGGGGCATCACCATCACATCGGCCGCGACCAGCTGCTTCTGGAACGGCCACAGGGTGAACATCATCGACACCCCCGGCCACGTCGATTTCACCGTCGAGGTGGAGCGCTCACTTCGTGTGCTTGACGGCGCTGTGGCCGTGTTCGACGGGGTCGCCGGCGTAGAGCCCCAGACCGAGACCGTCTGGCGTCAGGCCGACAAGTACGCCGTTCCCCGCATGTGTTTCATCAACAAGATGGACCGCACGGGTGCCGACTTCTACTTCGTGCTCGGAACCATCCGCGAGCGGCTGGGTTGCAACGCAGCGGTTGTCCAGTTGCCGATCGGTGCCGAGGCAGGGTTCGCCGGTGTGGTCGACCTGGTCGAGATGAATGCCCTCGTGTGGCAGAGCGAGGACCTCGGTGCCTCGTGGGAGGTCGTGGACATCCCCGACGACATGCTCGAAACGGCCGAGGAGTACCGCAGCGAGCTGATTGACTCCCTGTCCGAGTTCGACGAGAACATCCTCGAGAAGTTCGTTTCCGAAGAGCAGATCACCCCGGCGGACATACGCTCGGCGCTGCGCTCTGGAACGATCTCAGGTGACTGCGTGCCAATTCTCACGGGTTCGGCATTCAAGAACAAGGGGGTGCAGCCCCTGTTGGACGCGGTGGTCGAATACCTTCCGTCGCCCCTGGACCTTCCCCCTGTGGAGGGAGTTCACCCCCGTACCGGTGACATGGTTGAGCGTGTCGCCGGCGACGATGAGCCGTTTGCCGCCCTTGCATTCAAGATCATGACCGACCCCCACGTCGGCAAGCTCATCTACTTCCGGGCCTACAGCGGCACCCTCGACAAGGGGTCGGCCGTGCTCAATGCCCGTACCGGTTCCAAAGAACGCCTTGGCCGGATCCTCGAGATGCACGCCAACGACCGTGAAGACCGTGACGATGTCCGTGCCGGCGACATCGTCGCTGGTATCGGCCTCAAGAACACCCGCACCGGCGACACCCTGTGTGCACCGGACCATCCGATCGTGCTCGAGCAGTTGGAGTTTCCACTGCCGGTCATCCATGTTGCAGTCGAGCCACGTTCCAAGGCCGATCAGGACAAGATGGGCAAGGCGCTCGGGGCACTGGCCGAGGAGGACCCCACCTTCACCGTCAGGAGCGACGATGACACCGGACAGACGATCATCGGTGGCATGGGCGAGCTGCACCTTGAGGTGCTTGTCGATCGCATGAAACGCGAGTTCAGGGTGGATGCCAACGTCGGCAAGCCACAGGTGGCCTACCGTGAGACCATCACCAGAGAGGTCACCGACCACCGCTATACGCACAAGAAGCAGACCGGCGGCTCTGGGCAGTTCGCTGAGATCGTTGCCTCCATCGCTCCGTGGAGTGAAGACGATGAGACCTACATGTTTGAGGACAACATCAGGGGCGGCCGCGTGCCCAAGGAGTACATCCCCTCCGTGAACGCAGGTATCCAGTCGGCCATGACCGGGGGAGTCCTTGCCGGCTTCCCCCTGCTGGGGATGAAGGTGAGCCTCAACGACGGCAAGTCGCACGACGTGGACTCGTCCGAGATGGCCTTCAAGATCGCTGCACAGGCCTGGTTCCGTGAGGTCGTCCGCCTGGCCAAGCCGGTTCTGCTTGAGCCCGTCATGGGTGTCGAGGTGGTGACCCCAGAGGAGTACATGGGCGACGTTGTCGGTGACCTCAACTCCCGACGCGGCAGGGTCGGGCAGATGGAGGCCCGGAGTGGAAACCATGTGGTGAGCGCACAGGTACCGTTGTCCGAGATGTTCGGGTACGCTACCGATCTGCGTTCGCGCACCCAGGGGCGCGCGACCTACACCATGCAGTTCGACTCGTATCAGCAGACACCAGGGTCGGTGCAGGAAGAAATCGTGAGCCGCATACGCGGCGAATGACCACTGAGCAGAAGAACCAGAAACACAAATCCAAGGAAGAGTCATGGCCAAGGCCCAGTTTGAACGCAACAAGCCGCACGTAAATGTCGGCACCATGGGACACATCGATCACGGTAAGACGACCCTTACTGCGGCGATTACCAAGGTCCTCTCGGACCGTGATCCCGATTCAACGGCATTCACCGAGTTCGACAACATCGACAATGCGCCTGAAGAGCGTGAGCGTGGCATCACGATCAACGTCTCCCACGTCGAGTACGAGACCGAGAACCGCCACTACGCCCACGTCGACATGCCCGGCCACGCCGACTACATCAAGAACATGATCACCGGTGCGGCCCAGGTCGACGGTGCAATCCTTGTCGTGTCGGCTGCCGATGGCCCCATGCCCCAGACACGTGAGCACGTGCTGCTGGCCCGCCAGGTGGGTGTGCCCAGGATCATCGTCGCCCTCAACAAGTGCGACATGGTCGATGACGAGGAACTCCTCGAACTGGTCGAGATGGAGGTCCGTGAGCTGCTTGACGAGTACGAGTTCCCGGGAGACGACACGCCCGTGGTACGGGTATCGGCCCTTAACGCCCTTGAGGGCGACGAGGCTGCCAGCGACCAGATCGTCGAGCTCATGAGCCAGGTCGACGACTTCATCCCCCAGCCGGACCGTGATGTCGACAAGCCGTTCCTGATGCCCATCGAGGACGTGTTCTCCATCACCGGTCGTGGCACCGTCGTAACCGGTCGCGTCGAGCAGGGCAAGGTGAACACCGGCGACAACATCGAGATCGTCGGCCTGAAGGACACCCAGACAACGGTCTGCACCGGCGTCGAGATGTTCCGCAAGATACTCGCCGAGGGAATAGCCGGTGACAACATCGGTGCGCTCCTGCGGGGTATCGACAAGGACGAGGTCCAGCGTGGGCAGGTCCTCGCCAAGCCCGGTTCGATCACACCGCACACCCAGTTCGAGGCTGAGGTCTACGTGCTGACGACCAAGGAGGGTGGACGCCACAAGCCGTTCTTCTCCAACTACCGGCCGCAGTTCTACTTCAGGACCACCGACGTGACCGGCAACATCGCCCTCGCCGAGGGTGTAGAGATGTGCATGCCGGGCGACAACACCACCATGACGGTTGAGCTCATCGCTCCGATCGCCATGGACGTCGGCCTCCGGTTCGCCATCCGCGAGGGTGGCCGCACAGTCGGCGCCGGCGCTGTAACCAAGATCCTCAAGTAGCAGGATCAGCGGATGCCAGCTGGCCAGAAGATCCGGATTCGGCTGAAGGCCTACGATCACGAGGTGATCGACCAGTCGACACGCAAGATCGTCGAGACCGTCCTTCGCACCCAGGCCGATATCCGTGGTCCGGTGCCGCTTCCGACCGAGAAGCACCGCTACACGGTCATCCGCGGGCCCTTCAAGGACAAGGACTCCCGCGAGCATTTCGAGATGCGTATCCACAAGCGCCTTCTCGACATCATAAAGCCGTCGCCCAAGACGATCGATTCGCTCCAGCGCCTTGACCTTCCTGCAGGTGTCGACGTCGAGATCAAGATCCAGCAGACCTGATCACGGGACCCGGTCGGGTTCTGAGCGGGTACAACAGAACGAGTTGGAGGATGCCCCGAGGGGCGTCCTCCCCGTTTTGGCCGAAGATGGGCCTCAGGTCTCCCTGTCCTCGGTGTCGGTCTCGGCGATCGTCTGTCGTTCCGGCGGTTGCCGGCGACCTCGCCGCTCCCGGCTCTGGTCCAACAGGTCCTCGGCGACTTCGTGGCGTGGAGCGGTCGACGACACGATCGCCTGAACGGTTGCTGCGGCAGGCAGGGCCAACAGTGCCCCTACAACTCCCAGGATGGCGGCACCGGCGATGACGGATCCGAAGGCGACAGCGGCGTGCAGTTGCATCGTCTGCGATGTGATCCGGGGAGCGAAGAGGTAGTTCTCCACCTGCTGGTAGACGGCTATGACCACCAGCGCCCAGAGGCCGTGGACGGGTTCTTCAAGCAATCCGATGACCATCGGGACCGAACCCGCTATGTAGGTGCCGACAACGGGAACGAACTGCGACATTACGCCCACCCAGAGGGCCAGTGCCAGAGGGGATGGGAGGCCGATCACCTCGAAGGCGACCCAGTGGACGATGGTGGATGCCACTGCCAGAACCGTGCGGGACAGGATGTAACCGCCGGTCTTGGAGATGGCCAGGTCCCATACCCCGAGCACGGCCGTCTGCCTGTGCTGTGGCAGCAGGGAACAAACGGTCCTGCGGAGGGTCGGCCCCTCGGCCAGCATGTAGAAGGCGAACAATCCGACCGTGAAGATCTGGAACAACACGTTGACGATCGTTGTCCCGAAGCGGGCCATGTCGTCTGCGACGGCGCCGAGCCAGCGTGCCAGTCCGTCGTCGTACTCGGCTCGCAGGTCGGCGGTAGCGCCTGAGATGCCGAAGGTGTCCTCCAGGAAGGTGTCGATGTCTCTGAGGTAGGAGGGAACGTTCTCGCTGAAGGCGGTCACCTGTTCGGCGAGCATTGTTCCCACGAGGGTGCCGAACCCTCCGAGGGCAGCCATCCCGACCAGAAACACGAGTGCAGTTCCGAGGCCTCGGCGCAGGCCCAACCGCTCCAATCGGTGGACAGCAGGTTCCAGGGCGAACGATAGGAACATCGCCACCAGGAGAATGAGGAAGAGGGACCTCAACGATGCCAGAATGCCGCGTAGGTACCAGAGGGAGGCCAAGCCGCCCAGGAATGCGAGGAGGGCCTTGACGGCCCATCCTGGCAGGGCTGTGGGGATACCCGAAAACACTCGCTGAACTGGGGGTTTGTCGGGGATCTTCTCGTTCGGGTTGCTCACCGGGGAGTGCTCCTGACCATCGCCGGCTCAGATCATGACGCTACCGGTCGACCCATGGCCCCTGAGGGATGGCCACCCGGTTGTGGGGTGGCCGCTTCGGCCGTATCGTTACCCCGATGCTCCGGAGGGCCCGGAGTGAGAAAACCGATGTCCGTCAAGGCCGTCTGCCGCTCCGGTTCAGACCGGTGCGCTGCAGCGGAACCGTACGGCAAAACCGAAATAGTCGCTCCGCCGGGTTTTCCGTGCGGAGCGTTCGCGTGAGCGGCCGCCAGAGGTCGCTACCGGTGGGAGGCACCCACCGGTTCCAGTCGCAGGAGCCATCATGGCAAGCAAGGCAATAGTCGGCGAGAAGGTCGGCATGACCCAGGTGTGGGATGACGAGAACCGCGTCGTTCCCGTCACCGTTCTGCGCGTGCTCCCCAACCGTGTCGTCCAGATCAAGACCGTCGCCACCGATGGATACAGCGCCCTTCAGGTCACCTTCGGCCAGCGCAATTCAGCCAGGCTGACCCGCCCGGAGGCCGGCCACTTCGATGGTGCCGGTGTGGATGCCGGAGTGCACCTGGTCGAGTTGAGGGTCGATGATGTCGACGGGTACGAACTCGGCCAGGAGATAACAGTTGAGTCGCTAGCCGATGAGTCACGGGTCGACGTGACCGCTGTCAGCAAGGGCAAGGGCTTCGCCGGCGTCATGAAGCGTCACGGTTTCGCCGGCCAGCGGGCCTCACACGGTGCCCACAAGGTGCATCGCAAGCCCGGGGCCGTGGGCCAGTGCGCCACTCCATCTCGCGTGTTCAAGGGAAAGAAGATGCCCGGTCGCCTCGGCAACCAGCGCACCACCACGCTGAACCTCAAGGTCGTCGAGGCCGATTCTGAGCGCAGCCTGCTGCTGGTAAGGGGCTCGGTGCCCGGACCCAGCGGTGTCACGGTCCTCATTCGCAACGCCGTGAAGGGTGCATGACGATGGCTGACGTAACCGTTCGCACAAGGACCGGCTCCGCCAGCGGTTCGCTGCAACTAGACGACTCGGTGTTCGGCATCACCCCCAACACCGCCGTCCTGCACCAGGTGGTTACCGCCCAGCTGGCGGCACGCCGAAGCGGGACCCAGAGCACCAAGACCCGGGCCGAGGCCCGTGGCGGTGGTGCGAAGCCCTGGCGTCAGAAGGGAACCGGTCGTGCCCGACACGGTTCCAGCAGGTCGCCGATCTGGCGCGGCGGTGGTGTGGCTCTCGGCCCCAAGCCCCGCAGCTACGCCCAGAAGACCCCAAGGAAGATGATCCGCCTCGCACTCAACTCGGCACTCTCGGACCGCGCATCTGAGGGCAGGGTCGCTGTTGTAGATGCCTGGGACTTTGAAGTTCCACGCACCCGTGATGCAGTCGCCGCCCTCGAGGCCCTCAACGTCGAGGGCCGCGTGCTGCTGGTGGCTGACCGTGGCGACGTGAACACCTGGAAGAGTTTCGCCAACCTCGGGCACGTACACGTGATCTCGCCGGGTGAGCTGAATGCATACGACGTTCTGGTGTGCGACTGGGTTGTCTTCACCCAGGCCACCCTGCCTGGCGGTTCCGCCTCGACCGGGTCATCTGCACCTGTCGACTCCGAGCCGGCAACCGATGAGGAGGAGCAGGAGTGAAGGACGCACGCGACGTCATCCGACGCCCGGTGGTCTCCGAGAAGTCCTACGGGCTTCTCGAGGATCACGTCTACACCTTTGAGGTCGCCAACTCGGCGTCCAAGCCTGAGATCCGCGATGCGGTAGAGGCGATCTTCGACGTAACCGTCAAGAAGGTGAACACGCTCAACCGCGATGGAAAGCGTAAGCGGAACCGTCGCACAATGTCCTACAGCTCACGTCCAGACGTGAAGCGGGCGTACGTCACCCTCGTAGAGGGCGACTCGATCGAGTTGTTCGAGGTATAGGGCCATGTCACAGCGCAAGCGCAAGCCGACCAGTCCCGGCCGCCGGTTCCAGACCGTCGCCGACTTCTCGGAGATAACGAGCACGACCCCTGAGAGGTCCCTCCTCGAGAAGCAGACCTCCACCGGCGGTCGCAACAACTACGGTCGCAAGACCTCACGCCACCGTGGTGGTGGCCACAAGCAGCGCTACAGGGTCGTTGACTTCCGACGGAACAAGGACGGCGTGCCCGCAAAGGTCGCCGCCCTCGAGTACGACCCGAACCGCAGTTGCCGGATCCTCCTGTTGCACTACCACGACGGCGAGAAGCGCTACATCCTCGCTCCCAAGGGTGTCCAGGTGGGAGACACGCTCAGGTCCGGCCAGGGCAGTGAGATCCGTCCCGGCAACGCCCTGCCGCTCCGCTACATCCCGGTCGGTACCGTTGTTCACAACGTCGAGTTGCAGCCTGACGGCGGCGGCAAGATGGCCCGCAGCGCCGGCTCCAGCGTTCAACTGGTCGCCAAGGAGGGCGACTTCGCGACCCTCCGGCTGCCGAGCAGCGAGATGCGCAGGGTCCGGATCGACTGCAGGGCGACAGTCGGTGAGGTCGGCAACCAGGAACATGAGTTGATCAAGATCGGAAAGGCCGGCCGCAACCGCTGGAAGGGTAGGCGTCCGCAGACCCGCGGTGTGGCGATGAACCCGGTTGACCACCCGTTGGGCGGCGGCGAGGGCAAGTCCTCGGGTGGCCGGCACCCTGTATCTCCATGGGGCAAGCCCGAGGGCCGTACCCGACAGCTCAACAAGAAGTCCGACAAGATGATCGTGCGCCGGCGTCGCCGCCGCGGATCGCGGAGGTAGGCAGAGATGCCACGGAGTCTCAGCAAGGGACCGTTCGTAGACGACCATCTCCTCAAGAAGGTCGACTCGTTGAACGAGTCTGGCGAGAAGAAGGTCATCAGGACCTGGTCACGACGTTCGACGATTGTCCCCGACATGGTCGGCCACACGATCGCGGTTCACGATGGCCGCAAACACGTGCCCGTCTACGTGACCGAGTCAATGGTCGGACACAAGTTGGGCGAGTTTGCTCCGACGCGGACCTTCAGGTCCCATTCGACCCAGGAGAAGGCGGTCAATCGCTGATGGTCGCAACCAAGACCAATGAGCGGCCGGGTACCCGGGCCGTTGCACGCCACATCCGTGTGTCGGCGTCAAAGGCGCGTGCCGTGCTCGACCTGATCCGCGGTGAGCCCTACGGGCGTGCCTCTGAGATCCTGGAGTTCTCCGAGCGCTCTGTTTCCGACGTTGTATCCAAGTGTCTGGACTCGGCCGTTGCCAACGCTGAGCACAACGACGAGATCAGCGCCGAGGAGCTCTACGTATCGGCCTGCTACGCCGACGAGGGTCCGACGCTCAAGCGCTGGCGTCCGAGAGCGCGAGGACGCGCCACGCGCATCAACAAGAGGACCTGCCACATCACGATCATTGTGAGCCGCTACAGCGACGCTGAGCTCACGGCGATGCGCGAGCGGGCGGAGTCGCGGGGCCGAACCGGAGCCAGTGAGAAGGCAGCCGAGTCGCGTCGCCAACGAGTCGAGAAGAGCCGTGCCGCCGAAGCTGAAGCCGAGGCGGCCGAGGCTGTCGAGGAGGCGGGCGACGAAGTCGGTGCAGAACCAGCAGATGCGGCTGAAGGGGTTCCTGAAGAGGCTCTTGTTGAAGAAGCCGAAGAAGATGTCGCTGAGGTGGCCGAAGAGGCTGTCGAAGAGGAACCTGCCGAAGAAGATGTCACTGAGGTGGCCGAAGAGGCTGTCGAAGAACCAGTAGATGAAGCCGCCGACGAAGACGGGTCCTCAGAGTCCCCGAAGGAGCAGGGCTGATGGGCCAGAAGGTAAACCCGTACGGGTTCCGCCTCGGTGTGACCACCGACTGGAAGTCGCGGTGGTTCGCGACCCGGCAGGAGTACGCCGACAACATCATCGAGGACTGGCAGGTGCGCGAATACCTGATGACCGAGCTGCCGCATGCCGCAATCAGCCGCGTCGAGGTGGAGCGCACCCGTGACCGCCTCCGGATAGATGTACACACCGCCAGGCCCGGGATCGTCATCGGACGCAAGGGCGCCGAGGCCGACCGCCTGAGGGCCGGCCTCGGTGAGATAACCGGGAACAACAGGATCCAGCTCAACATCCAGGAGATTAAGGAGCCTGAACTGGATGCATCCCTCATTGCCCAGGGTGTCGCCGACCAGTTGGCCGGCCGGATTGCCTTCAGGCGGGCAATGAAGCGTGCTGTCCAGAACGCCCAGAAGGCCGGTGCCCTCGGAATCAGGGTGCAGTGCTCTGGTCGCCTCGGTGGCTCAGAGATGTCCCGCTCCGAGTGGTATCGCGAGGGCCGTGTGCCGCTCCACACCCTGAGGGCCGACATCGACTACGGCTTCCGTGAGGCCCGCACTACCTACGGTCGTATCGGCGTGAAGGTCTGGATCTACAAGGGCGACATCCTGCCCTACAAGAGCCAGCTCGAGGACAAGATAACCAGAGAGGCCGCCATGGCCGTCGGGGAGACCTCAGGGCAGACCAGGCCCGGCAAGGTGGTCTCCTCTTCCGCAGCGGCCCATCGCCGTCCCGTCGAAGAGGTGGCGCCTGAACACGAAGAGGTTTCGTCAGAGGTAGCCGCCGAGGCCGGCGAAACCGAGGCCGAGCCGGCTCCGCTGGTCAAGGAGGGCGACGCCGAGTTCGAGAAGCTGCTCGCCGAGGAGGAGGCCATCGAGGCATCCACCCGCGAACAGCACGAAGCCCCCCATTTCCGCTCCGGGGATGGTGACTGACCATGTTGATGCCAAAGAAGGTCAGGCACCGCAAGCAGCACCGTGGTCGGATGCGCGGCAACTCCAAGGGGATGACCGAGGTCACCTTCGGCGAATACGGAATCCAGGCGCTCGAGCCCGGGTGGATCACCGCCCGCCAGATCGAGGCTGCACGTATCGCCATGACCCGCCACATCAAGCGCGGTGGCAAGGTCTGGATCAACGTCTTCCCAGACAAGCCGGTCACCGAGAAGCCTGCTGAGACCCGCATGGGTTCAGGTAAGGGAAACCCCGAGAAGTGGGTTGCAGTGGTCAAGCCCGGTCGGATCCTGTTCGAACTCTCCTACAGCGACATCGTCGTTGCCCGAGAGGCGATCGACCGGGCCATCCAGAAGCTCCCGATCAAGGCTCGATTCGTCGAGCGTGAGGAGGGCTTCTAGTCATGGCCAAGAAGAAGGCGCTCATCGAGGTCGGTGACACCGAGTTGCTCGAGCAGTTGAGCGAGTCGAAAGAAGAGTTCTTCAACCTGCGGTTCCAGTTGGTCACAGGCGAGTTGGAGAACCACGCACGCATCGGCGAGGTCAAGCGGTCCATTGCCCGCCTCCTGACAGAGTTGCGTGCACGTGAGATCGAAGCAGCAGAAGCCATGGCTACTGCTGGCGAGGAGGTGGACGGCTGATGGCCGAGACCGAAGCAACCAGTATCGATGGGACCGAGGAAAGGCCGAACCGCCGGAAGGTGCGTGAAGGCGTGGTCGTGTCAGACGTCCAGGACAAGACGGCGGTAGTCCTCGTGGTCGACCGTGTGCGGCACCGCCGCTACGGCAAGACCATCCAGAGGTCCAAGCGCCTGCATGCCCACGACGGGGCCAACGACGCCAAGGTCGGTGACCGGGTGAGGGTCCAGGAGACCCGTCCGCTCTCCAAGCTCAAGCGGTGGCGGGTGGTCGAGATTCTCGAGAGGGCCAGGTAGATGATCCAACAGGAGACCCGACTCAGGGTTGCCGACAACTCGGGTGCCCGCGAGGTGCTCTGCATCAAGGTGCTGGGCGGCTCGAAGCGGCGCTACGCGTCCATCGGCGATGTGTTCACCGCCACGGTGAAAGAGGCCACACCGGGCGCAGCCGTAAAGAAGGGCGAGGTCGTCAGGTGTGTAGTCGTACGCACCAAGAAGGAACGCCGGCGTCCCGACGGCTCATACATCAGGTTCGACGAGAACGCAGCGGTGCTTCTCAATGAGCAGGACCAACCGCGCGGAACCCGCATCTTCGGCCCTGTGGGTCGCGAGCTGCGTGACCGGAAGTTCATGCGAATCGTCTCCCTGGCGCCGGAGGTGCTCTGAGATGAAGATCAAGAAGGGCGACACCGTCCGGATCCTGGCCGGTAAGGACAGGGGCCGCGAGGGAGAGGTGACCCGTGCGCTTCCGTCAGAGGAAAAGGTGATCGTTGAGGGCGTGAACATGGCCAAGCGCCACCAGAAGCCAACCAGCGCCACCATGCAGGGAGGCATCATCGACAAGGCCATGCCGCTCCACGTGTCCAACGTGGCGATCATCAGCCCCAGCGACGGTGAACCGACCAGGGTGGGCTACCGCTTCGACGCCGACGGCGTGAAGGTCCGAATCTGTCGTAGGACGGGGGTGGACCTCGATGGCTGAGACAACTACATCAACCGCCGTCCGGCTCCGCGACCTGTACGCCAATGAGGTCCAGTCGGCCCTCCAGACCGAGTTGGGTCTGGCCAACGTCATGCAGGTGCCGAAGCTCAAGAAGATCGTCGTCAACATGGGTGTCGGTGACGCCGCCCAGCAGGCGAAGTTGCTCGACGGTGCTCTGGCTGACCTTGAGTTGATTACCGGGCAAAAGCCCCTGGTCACCAAGGCCCGGACCTCCATCTCCAACTTCAAGTTGCGGGAGGGGCAGTCGATCGGCGCCAAGGTCACGCTCCGGGGTCCACGTATGTATGAGTTCCTGGATCGCCTGATCAGCCTTGCGATTCCCCGTATTCGTGACTTCCGGGGCCTCAACCCGAGGTCGTTTGACGGCAACGGGAACTACACGTTCGGTGTGACCGAACAGTTGATCTTCCCTGAGATCGACTACGACACCGTCGATCGCACCAGGGGCATGGACATAACGATCGTGACATCCGCATCCGATAACGCTGGGGGCCGTGCCCTTCTCGCCGCATTCGGATTTCCGTTCCGCAAGGAGGGGCAGTAGTGGCAAAGAAAGCACTCGTCAACAAACAACAGAAGACACCCAAGTTCAAGGTCCGCGCCTATACGCGGTGCCGCCGCTGTGGGCGTCCGCGCTCCGTGTACCGGGCCTTCAACCTGTGTCGGGTATGCCTGCGTTCGATGGCCCATGCCGGTGAGATTCCTGGTCTCACCAAGGCCAGTTGGTAGGGGTGATCTGAGATGACGATGACAGACCCGGTGGCCGACATGCTCACCCGTATCCGCAACGCCAACCAGGCGAAGCACGACGGGCTGGACATGCCGTCCTCCAACCAGAAGGTCGCACTGGCAGGAGTCCTCAAGAACGAGGGCTACATCGCCGGCTTTGGCGTGGCCGAGTCCGCCAGCGGGCCCGGCAAGGTGCTGACGATCCAGATGAAGTACTCCTCTGAACGGGAGCGGGTTATAAGCGGTGTCCAGCGTGTGTCAAAGCCGGGCCTTCGCGTATACGCCAACTCAAGCAAGATTCCCCGTGTCCTGGGTGGTCTCGGCGTTGCCGTGATCAGTACCAGCAAGGGCCTGATGAGCGACCGTGAGGCACGTCGCCGCCATATGGGCGGCGAGGTGCTCTGCTACGTCTGGTAGGGGAGGAACATCATGTCCAGAGTCGGCAAGGCTCCAATAGCCGTTCCATCCGGCGTCGAGGTGACCCTCGACGGCCAGCACGTCGAGGTGACGGGCCCGAAGGGCAGCATCGACATGACCGTCCCGGGCGATATCAGTGTCCGCAAGGACGGTGACACGATCGTGCTGGAACGCCCCGACGATGAGCGGAAGAACCGGGCACTGCATGGCCTGGCCAGGTCCCTCGTGAACAACATGGTGCTGGGCGTATCAGAGGGGTTCAGCCGTGAACTCCAGATCGTCGGCATCGGTTACCGGGCCGTGGCCAAGGGCGCCGATGCACTTGAACTGCAGTTGGGATTCAGCCACCCGGTCAACGTAAAGGCCCCCGAGGGCGTCACCTTCGACGTCCCTGAACCCACGAGAATTATCGTGTCCGGGGTCGACAAGCAGGCGGTAGGCCAGACGGCCGCTGTCATCCGGTCCTACCGCAAGCCCGAGCCATACAAGGGCAAGGGAGTCCGGTACCTCGGAGAATACGTGGCCCGCAAGGCCGGAAAGGCGGCCAAGTGAACGCCATCGATCGACGCACCGGACGCATTCGCCGGCACCGTCGGGTACGCAAGGCCGTTCGCGGTACCGCTTCCCGACCGCGCCTCGCCGTGTTCCGGTCCAGCCGCAACATCTCGGCACAGGTCATCGACGACCACACCGGAACCACCCTGGCGTCAGCTTCAAGCCAGCAGGCCGGGGTCGCCGATGGATCCACCGGTATGGCTGCGGCCACCGAGGTTGGAAAGGTCGTGGCCGAACGGGCACGCACGGCCGGAATCGAAATGGTTGTATTCGACCGGGGCGGTTACCGGTACCACGGGCGGGTGGCGGCCCTGGCCGATGCCGCCCGCGATGCAGGACTGGAGTTCTAGTGGCACAGAAGAGGCACAAGACCGACGACTCCCAACTTCGGGAGTCACGGGTCATCCATATCAACCGGGTCGCCAAGGTCGTCAAGGGTGGTCGACGGTTCTCGTTCACCGCCCTCGTGGTCATCGGCGACGGCGCGGGCCGGGTCGGTCTCGGGTACGGAAAGGCCAAGGAGGTGCCCCTCGCTATCCAGAAGGGAACCGAGGAGGCCAAGCGGAACCTGTTCGACGTGGCATTGACAGGCTCCACGATCATTCATCCGGTCCTCGGTGTCATGGGTGGTGGGCGTGTCATGCTCAAGCCTGCTGCTCCGGGAACCGGCGTGATTGCCGGTGGGGCAGCCAGGGCCATCCTCGAGGAGGCGGGCGTTCACGACATCCTCTGCAAGTCGATGGGATCCTCCAACCACATCAACGTTGCCAGAGCCACCATCAACGGCCTCAAGTCGCTTCGTAGGCCCGACGAGATCGCACGCCTGCGCGGCCTCGATCCCGAGGAGTTCGTGCCTGCGGCACTGCTTACCGCCTACCGCCGCACCGAGGCGGGCATCGACGGTCTGGTCACCGACGAGGTTGACGAGGAGGTCTCCGCATGAGCGCAGCAGCTTCCGGGAGCCTCAAGGTGACCCAGGTACGTTCCGCAATCGGCTCCAAGCCCAAGCAGAGGGGAACCCTGCGTGCGTTGGGGCTCGGCCGGATCGGTCGCAGCAACGTCCTGCCTGACCGGGGCGAGATCCGGGGCATGATCGCCCGGGTCCCACATCTGGTCAAGGTAGAGGAGGTCGAGTGAGATGAAGGTCCATGATCTGACACCGCCGCCGGGATCCCGCAAGCGCGGCAAGCGCGTGGCGCGTGGAATCGGCGGAAAGGGCGGCAAGACCGCCGGTCGCGGCATGAAGGGCCAGAGGGCCCGTAACACGGTCCGCCTCGGGTTTGAAGGTGGGCAGATGCCCTTCCACCAGCGGATTCCAAAGTTGCGTGGCTTCAAGAACCCGTTCAGGGTCGAGTACCAGGCAATCAATTTGGACTCCATTGAGGAGTCCGGCCTGACCGATGTAACCCCTGAGACGTTGCTCGCCAAGGGCCTGGTAGGCAAGAAGTCCCTCGTCAAGGTTCTGGGCCGGGGCGCGGTAACACGAGCGGTGAACGTGAAGGCTCACGCCTTCTCGGCGTCCGCCGAGGAGGCGATTGTGGCTGCCGGTGGGAGCATCGAGAAGCTGCCTCTGCCGTTTGCCGTGAGGCCGCCTGCAAGCGGCAACGCCCTTATGAACCGCTGACCACATCCATTCACCCCGGGTCGAACCGGGGAACACCCGACCACCGGGAGCCAACTTGATTTCCAGCATGCTGAACATGTTCAGGGTCGCCGATCTGCGCAAGCGGATCCTGTTCACCCTGCTCATGATCCTGCTCTACCGGATCGGCGCGTTCATGCCCGCTCCGGGAATCGACGTCGAGCAGGTCCAGTTGCTGCGCGACAGGGCCAACCAGGGTGGTGTTCTGGCGTTTCTCCAGTTGTTCTCGGGTGGCGCCCTCACCACGTTCGCCGTGTTCGCCCTCGGCGTCATGCCCTACATAACCGCGTCGATCATCATGCAGGTCCTTGGCGTGGTCGTCCCCAAGATCGAGCAGTGGCAGCAACAGGGGGCTGTTGGGCAGCGCAAGATAACCCAGTGGACCCGTTACCTGACCGTGGCCATTGCCGTAATCCAGTCCACCAGCTTCGCCTTCCTCTTCAACAGCGGCGGAAACTCCATCAGCGGCTCGTCGGGTGCGAACCTGCTTCCCAACTTCCACATCGGCACGGTCAGCCTGGTTGTTCTCACCCTCACCGCCGGTACCGCCCTGCTCATGTGGATGGGTGAGCTGATTACCCAGAAGGGAATCGGCAACGGAATGTCGCTCCTGATCATGATCTCGATTGTTAGCGCCTTCCCCGCGCAGGGATCACTGATTCATGCCGAGAACGGGCCTATTGCGCTGGGAATAGTTCTTGTTGTTCTCATCGGGTTGGTCGCTGCGATCGTGTTTGTGGAACAGGGGCAGCGTCGGATCCCGGTGCAGTTCGCCAAGCGGGTGGTGGGTCGCCGCATGTACGGGGGCCAGAACACCTATATCCCTCTCAAGGTCAACCAGTCGGGTGTGATCCCGATCATCTTCGCCTCATCGGTTCTGTACCTGCCGGTGCTGCTCGCTGCAGCCCTGCCGTGGGATGGCTTTCGACGCTGGATCGACGACAACCTGGCTCAGCCGGACAACGTCTTCTATTTCGGTATTACCGGCCTGCTGGTGGTGGGTTTCGCGTACTTCTACACGGCGATCACCTTTGACCCGGTCAAGCAGGCCGACACGATCCGCAAGCAGGGTGGGTTTGTTCCCGGTATCCGCCCCGGCTACCAGACCGAGCGGTACCTGGCCAAGATCCTTTCCCGCATCACCCTCCCTGGGGCCCTCTTCCTGGCGGCGGTTGCGTTGATTCCGTCGATCCTCATCAACGTGTTCCTCGATACCAGTTCCGGGATTGGTGGTTCCTCCGGCGCTGGTGCGGCGGGTTTCGGGTTCGTCGGTATCTCGATCCTGATCGCTGCAGGAGTGTCGCTTGAGACGATGAAGCAGGTCGACTCACAGTTGACGATGCGGAACTACGAAGGCTTCCTCAAGTAGACCCTGTGGTTGGCGGGATCTGACATCGTGGCTGCAGTCCACCTGGTGATCCTGGGCCGTCAGGGCTCCGGTAAGGGCACCCAGTGCGTACGTCTGGTGGAGGCCTACGGCATGGTCCACGTCTCGACCGGTGACATGCTGCGCTCCGCTGTGGCGTCCGGTACCGAGCTCGGCCGGGAGGCCCAGGCAGTTATGGATGCCGGGAACCTCGTTCCCGACGAGGTGGTGAACGGGATCGTGGCCGAGAGGCTGGCGATGCCAGACGTGGTCGAACACGGTGTGATCCTCGACGGCTTTCCCCGGACCCCGGTTCAGGCTCAGGTGCTCGAGGGCATCCTGGGCTCGGTTGGAACACCACTGGCCGGTGCGCTCAACCTGGACGTACCGGTCGACGTGGTAATCGGTCGGATGTTGGAGCGTGGCCGTGTCGACGACACCGAGGAGGCGATCCGCCTCCGTCTGGACCTCTACGAGTCGGAGACAGCGCCCCTGCTCTCGTGGTTCGAGGACCGCGGCCTGTTGAGGGTGGTGGACGGCCTGGGTAGCGAGGATGAGGTCTTTGGTCGGCTGTGCACCATTGTTGACGGGATTCTGGCATGACGGGCAGTTTCTGGCTGGGCCGGGTCGGCGGGTTGGACCCTTCTGGGGCCTGCGATAGCGTTGTCCCTCGGCCTCGGCTGGGCTGTTGCCCGCGTCGCTGGTGGGCATTCGGGTACGAATGACCTTGATCGTCTGGTGCGCCAACGGCGTTTCCAAGACGGTCAGACCGAAGCATTAGAGCACAGGAACACAACTGGGAGCATGACCCTGACGAAGTCCAAGGAAGACGCGATCGTGATGGAGGGCACGGTGTTGGAGCCGTTGCCCAACGCCATGTTCCGTGTCGAGTTGGAGAACGGCCACAACGTGTTGGCCCATATCTCCGGCAAGATGCGGATGCACTACATCCGGATCCTGCCGGGCGATCGTGTCCAGGTCGAGTTGACTCCCTACGACCTCCAGCGGGGACGCATCACCTACCGCTACAAGTAGCCAACACCGGCCGGTCGATCCGACCGGCCGACACGAAGATCGAATGAGAAGACTATGAAGGTCCGAACAAGCGTAAAGCGGATGTGCGAGAAGTGCCGGGTCATCCGGCGCCACGGTCGCGTGCAGGTGATCTGCAGCAACCCGCGTCACAAGCAGCGCCAGGGTTAGGGGAACACACCACATGGCACGAATTTCCGGCGTCGACGTCCCCCGCGAAAAGCGGGTGTTGATCGCTCTCACCTACATCCACGGCATCGGCCGCACCACTGCAGGTCTGGTGTGCGAGGGTGCCGGGGTCAACCCGTCGACACGCGTAAGGGACCTCACCGACGAGGAGATCACCCATATCAGGGCCTTCGTCGACCAGCAGCTCAAGGTCGAGGGCGACCTGAGACGCGAGGTATCCCAGAACATCAAGCGCAAGATGGACATCGGCTGCTATCAGGGCCTACGCCACCGCCGTGGGCTTCCGGTACGCGGGCAGCGCACCCACACGAACGCCCGGACACGTAAGGGTCCCCGTAAGACAGTCGCCAACAAGAAGCAGGCAGTGAAGTAATGGCAAAACCGTCAGCAGGGGGCCGTCGTCCCCGTAAGAAGGAGCGCAAGAACGTCCCACACGGCGTGGCGCACATCAAGAGTTCCTTCAACAACACGATCATCACCATCACCGACCAGGGGGGTAACACCCTTGCCTGGGCAACTGCCGGCAACGTGGGCTTCAAGGGTTCACGCAAGTCGACACCCTTCGCTGCCCAGATGGCCGCCGAGCAGTGTGCCCGCCAGGCCATGGAACACGGGGTCCGCAAGGTTGATGTGGTTGTCAGGGGCCCCGGGTCGGGTCGCGAGACAGCCATCCGCACTATCCAGAACACGGGCATAGAGGTGACCGGCATCAAGGATGTCACCCCGATTCCCCACAACGGTTGCCGCCCCCCCAAGCGGCGGAGGGTCTGATGTCGCGTTACACGGGTCCCAGGGCGCGTATTTCGCGTCGTCTGGGCACGAACATCTTCGGGACCAAGGGTGAAACCGTTGCCCTCGACAAGCGCCCCTACCCGCCAGGTGAGCACGGTCGCACCCGTCGCCGGGGAAACCCCTCCGAGTACCTGGCCCAGCTTCAGGAGAAGCAGAAGGCCAGGTTCTCATACGGTCTGACAGAGCGACAGTTCAGGCGCCTCTACGACGAGGCCAATCGTCGCGACGGTGTCACCGGCGACAACCTGCTCAGGTTCCTCGAGTTGCGCCTCGACAACGTCGTCTACAGGGCCGGCATGGCAGCGACCCGGCCGCAGGCCCGCCAGATGGTCAACCATGGCCATGTCAACGTGGATGGACGTCGTGTCGACATCCCGAGCTTCCGTGTCAAGAAGGGCCAGGTCGTGACCCTGCGTGACAAGGCAAGGAACATGGTCGTGGTGCAGTGGAACGTAGACGTTCTCGACCGTCAGGCTCCGGCATGGCTTGAGGTCGCCGACGGCGGTCACGAGGTCACCGTGAAGGAACTGCCCCTCCGCGACCAGATCGACATCCCGCTCCGGGAACAGCTCGTGGTCGAGCTCTACAGCAAGTAACCGACAGGGGTCTCCGGCGTGGCCTCATTGGCCAACCCGGGACCTGCAGACAGACGATTCGAACAACACAGACAGTTGGTCGGGTTCCCCCGGGAGCCGGAACCAGGAAGCGCTGCGAACGCAGCGAGAAGGTGGAAAGCCATGCTGGTCATTCAGCGTCCGACCGTTGAGGTCGAAACCGAACAAGACGGGAACCGCCAGCAGTTTGCTGTGGGTCCGCTCGAGCCGGGTTTTGGCCACACCCTCGGCAACTCCCTGCGTCGCACCCTGCTGTCGTCCATCCCGGGCGCGGCTGTCACACAGGTTCGCTTTGACGATGCGCTCCATGAGTTCGGCACGATCGATGGTGTCGTCGAGGACATCACCGACATCATCTTGAACCTGAAGGACCTCGAGGTCCGCTGTCACAGCGATGAACCCGTGACGCTCCGGGTCGACGTCCGTGGTGCCGCCGATGTCACCGCTGAGGTACTGGCCACCAACGACGAGGTCGAGATCGTGAACCCCGACCTGCACCTGGCGACGTTGAACTCCAAGGGTCGGCTGGCCTTCGAGTTGACTATCGAGCGTGGTCGGGGATTCCTGCCTGCCGACCGTGTCGGCGGGGAGCCGGTCATCGGGGTCATTCTCGTCGATGCCCTCTTCTCTCCGGTCCGCCGGGTCACGTTCAACGTCTCACCTACCCGGGTTGAGCAGTCGAACGACTACGACAGGCTCGTCCTGGACATCGAGACCGACGGAACCGTCACCCCCCGGGAGGCCCTGGCTTCGGCTGGCGCCACGCTGGGGTCTCTCATCAAGCTGGTCGAGAACATGAGCGACGAGCCTCAGGGTCTTGAGCTTGGCGAGGCCGAGTCGACGATCGTGGGTTCCCCGGACATGGCTCTCCCGATCGAGGACCTCGACCTCTCCGAGCGTCCCCGGAACTGTCTCAAGCGGGCCCAGGTCGACACCATCGGCCAGTTGCTCGAGAAGTCCGAGGATGACCTCCTGACTGTGACCAACTTTGGTCAGAAGTCCCTCGACGAGGTGATAGAGAAGTTGGACGAGCGGGGTCTGTCTCTGCGGGTCCGGGGCTGAGACCATGCCTGCAACCCCCAGGAAGGGTCGCCGTTTCGGCGGCAGCTCTGCACACCAGAAGTCGATGATGGCCAACCTGGTTGCCTCGTTGATTGCCGCTGAGGCAATTACGACCACCGAGGCCAAGGCCAAGGCCCTGCGTCCCATCGCCGAGAAGATGATCACCAAGGCCCGTAAGGGTGGCCTGCACAACCACCGTCAGGTGGTGTCGTTCCTGCGTGACCGCGAGATGGCTGCAAAGCTGTTCGACGAGATCGGCCCCCGCTACGAGGACCGGCCGGGCGGCTACACCAGGATCCTCAAGGTGGGACCACGCCATGGCGACAAGGCGCCGATGGCCCGCATCGAACTGGTCTGATCTTCTTCAGCCACCCGGGTAGTCCGTCCAGGTAGCCGTGCGGGTCCGGGCAGGAATCGCATACGACGGGGCACCGTTCCACGGGTTTGCCGTGAACAGGGATGTGCGCACCATCGCAGGTGACCTTGAGGCAGTCCTTTCCCGGGTCGTCGGGGCCGAGGTTGTCGTGACCTGTGCCGGTCGCACGGACCGTGGCGTTCACGCTGCTGGGCAGGTGATCAGCTTTGATGTTCCCGGCGATGCCGACCTCGCGAAGTTGCGCCGTTCGGTGAACCGCCTGTGTGCTCCTTCGATCGTCATGTCGACCGTCGAGTCGGCCGACGACGACTTCGATGCCCGTTTCGACGCAACCGGTCGCACCTACCGTTACCGGGTCCTGAACCGTCCCTATCCAGATCCCCTCCTGTCGCCAACGACCTGGCACGTTCCTGAACCCCTTGACGTGTCGGCGATGAACACGGCGTGCGGCGACCTGATCGGTGAGCATGACTTCACCTCTCTCTGCAGGCGGCGCAAGAATCCACTGAGCGAGTGCGCAAAGGTGCTTGTCAGGCGGATAGAGGCAGCCGAATGGAGCGGTCCGGACGACGACATCCTGGTCTTCGAGATCACGGCTTCGGCCTTCTGCCACCAGATGGTGAGGTCGATCGTCGGGGTTCTGGTACCGATTGGGGCCGGCAGGCTCCCGGTTACGGGGATGGCGACGGTGATCGCAGCACTGGACCGTCAGGCTGCGGGAAAGCCCGCTCCACCTCAGGGCCTCACCCTCTGGTCTGTCAGCTATCCGGTGGGTTGAGTCGACCCTGTGCCACCCCCGGGCGGGTTGCCGGGCGGGGGTGTCGGGCATAGCCTTTACCCCCGGTTCGTGTGGTGACCAGGGCCTGGCCCGGTTGCCTGCATCCGGACCGGGCCGTGACCCGGAATCGGGCTCCGCGACTACACATTCGAGAGGAACACCCGTGTCCACCTATACACCCAAGGCAGGCGAGATCGAGCGTGCGTGGCACGTCGTAGACGCGGACGGCCTGGTACTAGGTCGCCTCGCCTCCGAGGTGGCTTCGGTTCTCCGTGGCAAGCACAAGCCCACCTTTACCCCCCATGTCGACACAGGCGACCACGTCGTCATCGTGAACGCCGGCAAGGTGGTTCTGACAGGTGCCAAGGAGTCCGACAAGAACGTCTACGACCACTCCGGCTATCCGGGTGGTCTCCGCTCCCGTACCTATGGGCAGTTTCTGGCCGACAAGCCCGAAGAGGCCCTCCGTCGCACCATCAGGGGCATGCTTCCCCGTAACCGTCTGGGTCGCCGGATGCTCAAGAAGTTGAAGGTCTACCGTGGCGCCGAACATCCCCATGGGGCACAGCAGCCGCAGCCGCTGGCCCTCGAACACACCAGGGCCCGTAGGGCCTGACCGAGGAACAACTGATGTCAAAGCCGATCATCCAGACCACAGGCCGTCGCAAGAGGTCCGTAGCACGTGTGCGTCTTCGTGAGGGAACCGGCACGGTGACGGTCAACGGGCGTCCCGTTGTCGACTACTTCCCCTCCGAGAGTCACCGCCTCGTGTTCATGGAGCCCTTCAGGGTCACCGCCACGGAGGGCGTATATGACACCGACGCGACCCTGCACGGTGGTGGCATGAGCGGTCAGGCTGGCGCCCTCCGCCTCGGAATCGCCAGGGCCCTTGAGGCTCTCGAGTCTGAGAGGCGTCCCGCACTGAAGGAGGCCGGGTTCCTTTCCCGAGATGACCGCAAGAAGGAATCCAAGAAGTACGGCCTCAAGAAGGCCCGCAAGGCTCCGCAGTACAGCAAGCGCTGATCCCCGCGGGGTCCGGCCCGGTGCCGGCCCGTAGTCTTCAGACATGGATCTCAACTTCGGAACCGACGGGGTCCGTGGACGAATAGGCACCGGACTCGACGCGGCCTCGGTGCGGGGCCTGGGTTTCGCAGCGGCCGGTCAACTGGGCTCCGGCAGGGTGGTTGTCGGTCACGACCCACGCGAGTCCGGCCCCGACCTCGTGGCCGCCCTCGCCGAGGGCTTCGTGGCCGGTGGGGTCGATGTGATCTCGCTCGGAATGGTGCCGACGCCGGCCGTGGCCTGTGTGGCGGCCCTGGACTCCGTCGCCGGTGCAATGGTCTCGGCTTCGCACAATCCCTGGTGGGACAACGGTGTGAAGCTGTTTGCTGCGGGTGGGCGCAAGCTGGGTGACGAAACCCAGGTAGCGATCCAGGAGATATGGCACCGCCGCCCCCGGCTTGACCCGACCGGCAACTACTCCCGGGCCGAGGTGGCGGACCGAAGGTGGGCCGACTCGGTTGTGGGCTCAGTTGCCCCTGGGGCCCTTACCGGGATGCGTCTCGTGGTCGACTGTGCAAACGGTGCCACCTCCCTGAGCGCCGGCGGGGTTCTGTCGAGGCTCGGCGCCCAGGTGACCGTTATCCACGATTCTCCCGACGGCCGCAACATCAACGAGAGGTGCGGTTCGACGAGGCCCGAGAGCCTCCAGGATGCAGTGGTCTCGTCGGGTGCCGACGCGGGCCTCGCGTTTGATGGCGACGGTGACCGTGTTGTGGCCGTGGCCTCCGATGGGTCGCTGTTGGACGGTGACCACCTGTTGGCCATTTGTGCGGTTGACCGTCTCGGCAGGGGGCTGTTAACCGGGTCGACCGTCGTCGTTACCGTTATGGCCAACCTGGGCCTTCGCCGTGGCCTCGCTGATCACGAAATCCTGGTTCACGAAACCGATGTCGGAGACCGCAACGTGCTTGAGGCGCTCGACACCGGAGGTTGGTCTCTCGGTGGTGAGCAGTCCGGCCACATTGTGTTTCCCGAGTTCGCCTCCACAGGCGACGGCCTGTTGACCGGAGTCCAGGTTCTTGATGCAGTGGTGAGGGCGGGTCGCACGATCGGAGACATGGCTGCCGAGTTGGTGAGCCATACGCCCCAGGTCCTAGAGAGCATCCCGGTGTCGGGGAGCGGTGCTGCCGTTGTGGCCGGTGTCGCAGACCTGATTCAGGAGGAGGCGGGTCGCCTCGGCTCGGATGGGCGTGTGCTGGTGAGACCTTCGGGGACCGAGCCTGTGGTGAGGGTGATGGTCGAGGCGGTTGACGCCGGTACTGCCGAGTCCGTGGCAGAGAGGCTCTGTGAGGCCGTCAGGAACGCTGATGCGGGCACCGGGACCGGTGCCGCGGCGGGCAGTTGACCGGACGGTCCTAGAATTGGCTGGAGGGCGCCTCTGGAGGGCGCTCCACGGATCCGGCTCCACCGGTTCAGATACGACCAACGAGGCCTGCTGATCAGGCGAGAAAGGGCGAGGACCAGGGCATGTGCGGCATTATCGCGGTCCTCAGGCGGCCGTCAGTTCGGCCGGTACCGACGGTCACCGATGTCACCGGACCCGTTGGTCGGGCTCTGGACCTTCTCAGCGGGTTGGTGGTCGCCCCCGACGAAGTTGGCCTGGCGGAGGTGGCCGACCAGCTCGAGCTGGCCAATCAGTTGTTGGGCGGCGTTTCCGGGCTGGCGGCGATGGAGGCTGGAGGTTCTCTGATCGGGCTTCTGGAACCACTTCTGGAACAGGTTTCTGAACATCTCATCCGGATGGAGAAGGTCCTCGAAGGAGCGCGGGTCGATCTCGAAGTGGCAAACGTCGCCCTGGTGAGGGCGAGGGACGCCGTATGGTCGCTGCGCCGCGACCGGCTGGGTGCCCATGTCGGTGTGGCTTCGTTGGCATCGGAGAGCCAGCCACCCAGCGATGCCGGCCGGGCAGTGCTGCTCTCGGTCCACCAGGCCCTCACTGCGATCGACAGGCTGGAGGTCCGTGGCCGGGATTCGGCGGGCCTCGTCGTAACCGTCTGGGACCACGGCTTCGATGATGTTGACCTGATGGGCCGTGACGAGGACCCACTCCTCCGCAGCGGAGCCGTCAGACGCCTCCCCGGTGGCGGCTTCTCGTTCGTGGTGAAGGCTGCAGCGGAGATCGGAGAGCTGGGCGACAACACCGCTGCGATGCGAACGGCACTCGCCGCCGACACCGTGCTGGCCGGACTGCTCGTCAGCCCGTCGGTCAGCGGTGCCGTGATGGGTCACACCCGTTGGGCCAGCGTCGGCCTCATCTCCGAGGCAAACGCGCACCCGCTGGATTCCACCCGCGCCGACGGACTGGACTCGCCGCTGGTTCTGGCCGTTCAGAACGGTGACGTCGACAACCACGCGGACCTGGTCGCCTCCGAGGACCTCTCGGTCACCTCCGGGATCACGACCGACACGAGGGTGGTACCGGCACTGTGCGCCAGGCACCTCGTGGCAGGCGAGTCCGAGGACGAGGCGTTCCGACGTACCGTCGCCGCCTTTGAGGGATCGGTCGCCGTGGCTGCGTCGATGGGGGGTTCCCCGGACCGCCTCTGGCTGGCGCTGCGGGGAAGTGGCCAGGCCCTCTACATAGGCGTTGCCGAGGATGCCTTCATTGTTGCGAGTGAGCCCTACGGCGTGGTGGAGTTGACAGACACCTACCTCCGAATGGAGGGAGGTGCCGTGTCTGACGGCGCCGGCCCGGTTGCCGGCAACGGTCAGATCGTCGGGCTGGATGGTTCGCTGGCCGGCGACCCGGCCGGTATCGATCGGCGGTCCTACGACGGCAGGCTGCTCCCGGTCGGAGAGCACGAATTCGTGGCGGCCGGGATCACCACACGCGACATTGACCGTGGCGACAGCCCGCACTACCTGATCAAGGAGATCGGCGAGGCTCCGGCTTCGGTCCGCTCCACCCTGAGGGGCAGGCTCGTAGATGTCGACGGCACGTCCACGGTCAGGCTCGGAGAGCGTGCCCTGGGAGCCGACCTGCGTGCCGATCTGGCTGCTGGCCGGATCCGCCGGGTGACCATCATCGGGCAGGGAACCGCAGCGGTGGCTGGCGAGGCGGTTGCACTGTCGGTCGCAGCAGAGTTCACGGGGTCCGACATGGTCACCGAGGCGAGGGCCGCAACCGAGTTGTCGGGCTCCGGTCTGCGCCGCGACATGTCCGACACCCTGGTCGTCGCAATCAGCCAGTCCGGTACGACCACCGACACCAACCGCACCGTCGACCTGGTGAGGGCACGTGGCGCCAGCGTGCTTGCGATCGTGAACCGCAGGAACAGCGACCTGACAGACCGGGCCGACGGCGTCTTCTACACCTCTGATGGCCGCGATGTTGAGATGAGCGTCGCATCGACCAAGGCCTTCTACGCCCAGGTGGTGGCAGGCGTCCTTTTGGCAGCGGCGCTCGCAGACGCCGCGGGTCTTCCCGGTGCCGATGACCGGGCGGACCTGCTCGACGGGCTGCGTTGCCTCCCTGAGGCCATGGTCGAGGTGCTGGCCCTGCAGGAGCACATCGGGAACGTCGCAGACAGATACGGGCCCGGGCGTCGGCACTGGGCCGTCGTGGGCACCGGTGCGAACCTGATCGCCGCACGCGAGATCAGAATCAAGCTCTCCGAGCTCTGCTACAAGTCCATTGCCGCCGACGCAACCGAGGACAAGAAGCACATCGACCTTTCGGCCGAGCCGATGGTGCTGGTCTGTGCAACCGGTATGGCGGGTTCTACTGCTGATGACGTGGCCAAGGAGGTGGCCATCTACCGGGCCCACAAGGCCGCGCCGATAGTTGTCACAGACGCAGATCCGGACCTGGGGCGGTTCCCTGACGCCCTCGACGTCGTGACCGTTCCACGGGTGCATCCGCGGCTGGCATTCGTGCTCTCGACAATGGTCGGGCACCTGTTCGGTTACGAGGCGGCACGCTCCATTGACGGCCAGGCCACCCCGCTGCGAGAGGCCCATGCCGCTATTGAACGCCTGGCGGCTTCCGGGCTGACAGCGGGTGCCGCTGCCGGTCCGGTCGAGGAACTGAGGTTGCAGTTGAGGCCGCTTGCGTCCCGGTTCTCCGACGAGCTCAGGTCTGGACGCCTGAACGGCAACCTCGAGGCCTCCACCGCTGTCCGCCTGGCGGCACAGTTCCGCTATGCCACCGGTGACCTTCCACTGGAGTCCTACCAGCTCGAGTTCGGTCCGGTTGGAACGCCGGCGCTGGTGCTCGATGACCTGGCCGGGGCACTGACGCAGGCTATCGAGGAACTCACCCGACCTATAGACGCCATCAAGCACCAGGCGAAGACGGTGACGGTGGGGATCTCCAGGACCGACGAGATGCTCCTCACTGCCGGCCTTGTCCGTGAGGTTCTGGATGCCGGTGCACCTCGTGATTCGCTCAGCTACAGGACCCTGCGGCTGCTCGCCGATCTGGATGCCGCGGTGGCCGAGGTCGTCGGGTTCACCCGTTACCGGGTTGACGGGCTCGATGGGAGCACGCCGACGGTGGCGATCGTCGACAGGGGTGGGATCTCCACTGGCATCGAGTCTCGCTCCGACAGTGACCCTGCACTCCGCGGCACCAAGCACAGCGTGGTTGTGGCACGTGAGGTTCTCGTCACGCGGGGAGCCAGGGACGGCCGAACGATCGTCCTGATCCCCGAGGTGAAGGACGGTCAGGCGACTAGTTTGACCCTGTTGCATGTGGTGCTCCACGACCACCTGCCGCCCGACGACCTGCGTGGCGTGCTCCGTGGCTACCGCAACCGGTACGACGAGATCCGCGATGCCGTCTGTGAGACAGAGACCCGGTTGAGCGACGACCGGTTGGCCGGGATTCCCGTCGAGGACCTCCTTATTGATCCTGTCGGCGGCATAGCCGGTCGCCTTCGTGGGGAGGGTTCGTCGTGATGTGGGCGGTGGAGGCACCGCGTTGATAGGTGTCGGAACGGACCTGGTCGACGTGGGGCGCTTTCGCCGCTCCCTTGAACGCACCCCAGGTCTGAGGGAACGGTTGTTCCGGCCGGCCGAACGTGCCTACGCCGACCTGCGGGCCGATCCGACCGAGCGGTATGCGGTCCGGTTCGCGGCCAAGGAGGCGGTGTTGAAGGCACTTGGCCTCGGTCTGGGCGGGGTCGCAATGTATGACATCGAGGTTGTGCGCGAGCCGTCCGGCAGGCCTGTTCTGCTCCTGCACGGCGGAGCGGCCGATGCCGCCAGCGCTGCCGGTGTGGAGCGCTGGCTCCTGACCCTCAGCCACACCGACCTGATGGCAGCGGCCACGGCGGTTGCCCTGTGACAGCTCGGGTCCACGGGATGGCCGTGTCATGATTCCGGTTGCCACCCCGGTCCAGATGGCCGAGATCGATGCGGCGTCTCCGGAGCCCGTCGACGTTCTGGTAGGACGTGCCGGTGCGGCGGTGGCGCGGGCGGTGCTTGAGGAACTGGGCGGTGGTTATGGCAGGCGGGTGGTGGTGCTCGCAGGCCCGGGTTCCAACGGCGCCGATGGCCGGGTGGCCGCCGAGAGGTTGGAACAGCGTGGTGTACGGACCGTGATCGTTGGGGCCCTTGACGCACCCGAGCGGCTTCCTCCGGCAGACCTGGTCGTGGATGCGGCGTTCGGCACCGGGTTGCGGCGTCCTTTCGAACCGCCCCTGACGTCCTCGCCGGTACTGGCCGTCGACCTGCCCTCCGGCCTTGACGGCCTGACCGGTGTCGCCATGGGTGCTCCGATGAGCGCCGTTCGGACCGTCACGTTTGCGGCGCTCAAGCCCGGTCTGCTGTTTGGTGAGGGGCCCGGCCTGGCCGGTCGGGTCGAGGTGGTGGACATCGGCCTCGACGTCTCGGGGGTCGAGACATTCCTGGTCGAGGATGACGACATCGCCAGCCTGGTTCCGCCACGGCAGGCCGATGCCCACAAGTGGAACAGTGCGTGCTGGGTGGTTGCCGGATCTCCGGGCATGGAGGGGGCCGCCAGCCTGGCAGCCGCCGCCGCTCAGAGGGCTGGTGCCGGCTACGTGCGCCTCTCGGTGCCCGGTGGAACCGGAACCGGCGCTCCTGTCGAGGTTGTCGGGCATCCGGTGGATGCCGGCCTGGCCGGGGTTTCCGGCGATCTTGGGAGGTTCGCATCCCTGGTGGTGGGGCCGGGGCTGGGTACTGACAGCGACACGTGGTCAGGGGTGCGACGCCTTGTCGCCAACTCGACTGTGCCGGTCGTTGTGGATGGCGACGGCTTGAACGCCCTCGTGGATGTCGATGCGGAGCATGGGCGAATGGCGTCGGTGGTTCTGACCCCCCATGACGGCGAGTACGAGCGTCTTGTCGGTCACCGCCCGGGGTCTGACCGCATTGCTGCAGCAGGGGACCTGGCGCGCTCGTTTGATGCGGTTGTGCTGCTGAAGGGCCCGACAACGGTCGTGGCGGCACCCGATGGACGGGTCAGGCTGGTCACGGCCGGTGACGGTCGCCTTGCCACGGCGGGCACCGGCGACGTGCTGGCAGGCATCCTGGGGGCCTTCCTGGCCCGTGGGGCCGACCCGTTGGATGCAGCGGCCGCAGCGGCTCACGTGCACGGCCGGCTTGCGGCAGCCTGCCCCGAAACCGGCGTCGTGGCCGGGGATCTGTCCACGCACCTTGTCGAGGTGCTCGTGGGTCTCGGGGTCGACTCTGCCGAGGGGGCTTCGCTCGGATGAGACCCACATGGGCCGAGATCGACCTTGCGGCCGTTGCCCACAACGTCGGTGTATTCAAGGGGATCGTCGGTGAGAGCGATCTGTGTGCCGTCGTGAAGGCGGGTGCGTACGGCCATGGGGCTGTCGAGGTGGGCAGGGTCGCTGTCGAGGCTGGCGCCACATGGCTGGGGGTGGCACTGGTCGACGAGGCGGCCGAACTCCGGTCTTGTGGCATTGACGTGCCTGTTCTCGTCCTGTCCGAGCCTCGGCCATCCGAGATGGCCGGTCTGGCCGAACTCGCCGGGGTCAGGCCCACCGTCTACTCAGGGGCGGGAATAGACGCCTTCGCCTCTGTTGCACCAGCTGGCTCACCGGTTCACCTCAAGCTCGACACGGGGATGAACCGGGTTGGTGCAGATCCGTCTGTTGCAGTCCGGCTGGCGAAGCGGATCAGGGGAGCCAGCCTCACCCTGGAGGGGCTCTTCACCCACTTCGCCTCGGCCGACCAGCCAGGCGATGAGTTCACCGGTGACCAGATTGCAGCGCTTGACCAGGCCCTGGAGGACCTCTCTGCTGCCGGTCTTGACCCGCCGGTCGTCCACATGGCCAACACAGGGGCCACCCTGACCCGAACCGACAGCCACAGGTCGATGGTCAGGGTCGGAATCGGCCTCTACGGGGTGGAACCCTCGACAGCCCTGCGCGACCGCTGCGGCGAGCTGGGGCTCCGACAGGCCGTTCGCCTCCGCAGCGAGGTCGCCCACCTCCACGGTGTGGAGACGGGAGAGGGCGTGTCGTACGGCCGCAGGTGGATGGCCGATCGTCGAACGAGGCTGGCCACCCTGCCGATCGGCTACGCGGACGGCCTCACAAGGGCATGGTGGGAGCACGGAGCGGTGCTCATCGGAGGGCGGCGTAGGCCGATACGGGGCGTTGTCACGATGGACCAGACGGTCGTTGAGGTGGACGACGGGGTGGCCGTGGGCGACGAGGCCGTGATCCTCGGTGGTCAGGGAGATGACTTCCTTACTGTCGGGGAGATGGCAGATGCGACCGGCACCATCGGATACGAGGTGCTTGCCACCATCGGGTCCCGGGTACCCCGCAGGTACTGAGCCGGATCAGGGGCAGATCCGTGAGCCGCGTTCTTCTTGTCGAGCCCTACCACGGTGGTTCCCATGCAGCGTGGGCCGATGGTCTCGCCGCCCACAGCCGTCACGAGGTCGTGACCGTGAGCCACCCTGGTGCGTTCTGGAGGTGGCGGATGCGGGGCTCGTCGCTGACACTGGCAGCAGAGGCGGGGGCTGCCGTGGAGCGGACGGGACCTCCTGACCTCGTGATCGTCAGCGGCATGATCGACCTGGCGGCGTGGCTGGGTCTCAGCCGCCGGTTCCTGGGCGACCCCCCGGTGGTCCTGTACCTGCACGAGAACCAGCTCATGTACCCCCTGGCTCCGGGTCAGCGGGCCGACGATTCATTGCCGTTGATCAACTGGTTGGGCATGGCCGCGGCCGACGAGGTCTGGTTCAACTCGGCGTTCCAGCGCGACGGCCTCCTCGGGGCCCTGCCGGCCCTCCTGGAGCGTGCACCGGACGAGGCCCACACCCCGTGGCTGGAAGAGGTCGCCTCTGCGTCTCGGGTCATGCCCGTGGGAGTCGATCTGTCGGATGTGCCTGTCCGTGACGCCGCCGCCTGCCCGGAGGTGCCGATGGTTCTCTGGAACCAGCGCTGGGACCACGACAAGAACCCCGGGGCGGTAATGGGCGCCCTCCTGAGACTGGCCGGTGAGGGAGTTGCGTTCAGGGTTGCCGTGGCTGGCGAGAACACGCGTGTCGACCCGAGGGAGATGACCGAGGCAAGGGTGCAGTTGGGCGACCGGGTGGCCCAGTTCGGGTACCTGCCGAGGTCTGAGTACGTAGACCTGCTGGGAATCAGCGATGTGGTGGTCAGCGCGGCCCACCACGAGTTCTTCGGGATCGCGGTGGTTGAGGCAGTGGCTGCGGGTGCGGTGCCGGTGCTGCCGACCAGGCAGAGCTATCCGGAGCTGGTGCCGGACAGATGGCACGGGGCGTCCCTGTACCCCGACGAAGGGCTCACCAGCCGTCTCAGGGATGTCCTCGGTGACCTTTCCGGGTGGCGGGGCCGGGTGGCTGGGCTGGACCTGGCGATGCGCCGGTTCGACTGGCGACGGGTGGTCGGTGACTACGACGACCGCATCGATGTGCTGGTCGCGGAGGCATGCAACTAGCGTCGGCGGAGTGAAGTTCCCGATCGATGGTGTCAGGGTGGGCCACTGGACCGACGAGGCTGCTGCCACCGGCTGCACGGTGGTCCTGTTCCCCGAGGGC
>CEPS01016730.1_pt1 | contig 42894 bp, 38 predicted proteins | sample 530401 | NCBI WGS metagenome assembly CEPS01 (sample SAMEA2620035, study PRJEB7988) | marine metagenome | biome: marine biome (ENVO:00000447); feature: mesopelagic zone (ENVO:00000213) & marine oxygen minimum zone (ENVO:01000065); material: "saline water (ENVO:00002010), including plankton... | reverse complement strand
CCAATAAGAACTGTCTCTGTGCCATTTGAATCTGAAGAAATAAACTTAATTGCTTTTTCCCTTAGAATTTTTTGACCTTTAGTATTGACAACTGCTATATGAATATTCATTAGCTACCGGTAACGTTCATGAGAGTTTGGCGTGCTATATCATCCGGGCGTCTTTCTCTCAAGAGCGGATGGCATATATTACAGCTAATGATTCATCTGACGGTATATCAAAAGTCATTTATCAAAGTAAAGATGAGATATCTACGAAAACATTCGAGGCGCTGGATTAGCTCGCCGCAATGTGTTCTCACGTCCCGAACAGGGGAGAACAGATGGCTCGTTATTACGGCTACTACAGCAATGTGTCACGCGAAAAACGGGAAAAAGCCGATGCTGATGATCAAATCCCATGCATCCTTGAACCGGAGCTCACCGGCAAGGCTTTCCGGCGAAACTGGTCACGGCTGATTCAAAAAATTTATGAAGTTGATCCACTTACTTGTGGCAAGTGCCAGGGACCGATGCGAGTCATCGTCTTTGTTGAAGATGAAGCTATCGTCAAAAAGATCTTGGAGAGTCTTGGGATATGGGAGGTGAAGCGCAAACCTCGCCCAAAGACTAATGCTCCACCCGTCATCCCGGATTCATACCCCATCCCTTCCGTGGATGACTACCTGATCGATCCTGACTGCCCGGCCGAAGCCTGCTTTTAGCATCGAGCCAGTCGAAAGATCAACGGGAACCTTTGTCTAAAATACCCGTAATTTTCTTAAGTTGACTAAAATTTGTAAAAAGTAACGGTTGACAAATAGCTTCTCCGTTGGTACTGGAGTCTCAATTGTCACCGCAAACGATGGATTTTAATATGTTGCGGTTTGCATGATTTTCATACACAATTATAAAATTGCAATCTACCCGATCTCAAAAAGCGAGTTCTTATCAATTCAATTCAATTGGCCCAGCGGCAATCGCTGCCGCCGAAGCAGACCCACCGTCAAGACAGTCCTACTTGCCGTTGCTTGACCGCTCACCATACCATGTGCCGTATCATCTGCATTCGTGGATCAGGTAGTGGCACAGGCTCTCGCAATCGGGCACCGCGGTCTGCTCGCTCAACGACAGATAGATACTTCTTGTCCCGGGCGAGTATCCGTGGTGAACTTCAGCCATGAAAACGTTCATCGGATATGAAGAAGCTCTGCAACTGACTTTGGCCCGGGTGCCCCTGCTGGCTGCTGAGGAGGTGGCCCTGGCGCAGCTGGCCGGCCGGGTGCTCGCCCGGGACGTGGTTTCTCTGGTTGACTCTCCTTCTATCGACGGTTCGCTGAAGGACGGATATGCGGTGTTGTCCGCGGATCTTGCTGAAGCTGGGCGGGACGCTCCGGTTCGGTTGCGAGTCCGCGGGTCGGTTACTGCCGGCGGGGAAGGTAGCTTCGAGGTTTCCTCCGGTGTTGCCGTGAGAGCCACAACCGGAGCGGAGATACCGGAAGGATCGGATGCGGTGTTGGCCGAAGAATTTGTGCGAAAGGAGGGAGAAACCGTTCTGTGCCTGGCCATTGTCGAGGCGGGCAGAAACGTCCTGCTAAAGGGGACGGACGTCAGAAAGGGGGAGGTGGTGGCGCATGTGGGAGAGCGCGTGTCTGCGCCTCTGGCGGGCCTTATGGCCTGTGCAGGCTTCGAGTCGGCGCCGGTCTATCGCCGGCCACGCGTCGGTGTGTTTGCGACCGGAGATGAGATCGTGGCGCCGGGAAAGAAGTTGCCGCATGGGAAGCTGTACGCCAGTAACCTCACCGAGGTGTGTGCCTGGCTGGCCCAGCGGGGTTTGCAAACTTCTGCGGCGATCGCCGGCGACGACAGAACGGAGATCGAGGCCGCGGTCGCCAGTCTGGCCGCGGATGCGGACGTGTTGATCACCAGCGGTGGAGCGTGGACTAGTGAGCGGGACCTCATCATTGCGGTGATGGAGTCCGCAGGCTGGGAAGGCATCTACCATCGGGTGCGTATGGGGCCGGGAAAGGGCATCGGGTTCGGGCTGCTCGGCCGCAAGCCGGTGTTCTGTCTTCCCGGCGGCCCCCCTTCGTGCGAGATAGCATTTCTGCAGCTTGCTTTGCCCGGGATTCTGAAGATGCAGGGGCTGCCGGGGCCGGCGTTTTCGACGGTGGAGGCCCGGCTTGACGGGGTCGTGCGAGGCCAGTCCGATTGGACTCAGTTCATCCATGCGGCGTTGACGACGGAGGAGGGACAGCTCGTGGTGCGGCCGGCAAAGCTGAGAAGCCGGCTACAGTCCATGGCCCGGAAAAATGCGCTAATCGTGATTTCCGAGGGGGTGGAGGAGTTGTCTGCCGGAGCCCGAATCCAGGTGCAGGATCTTCGTCAGAGAGAAGGATAGGGGGACGGCGAAAGTTCCGTTCTCTCTCTTACGGTGTTGGTTAGTGTACCGATCCCTTCGACAGTCACCGAAACTTTGTTGCCCGGAGACGTGCACGCGGGCGGGTCCATGAAGATTTACCGCATCGGCATGTGGTGTTGAGCATACCCAAAATCCTGAGGCGGCATTTTCTTTACGACCGAAAGCTGCTTTCCGACCTCAGCCGCTGTGGTTGGAAGGCTCTGAAAGCCTTTTATACAACCGGCGTGCGGGACCAAAAGGCGGTTTGTGGAGCTGTTGTAGCCATACGGACGTTCAGGGATTATTTAGCGTTCCATCCTCACCTGCACGTGCTGGTTTCCGAACAGATTAAAGTTTCAAAACCGCTTAAACCGGCTATTACTATATATCTTATTTTTATTATGGCTTCTTCAAGAACACATATTCTAACTGCCGGCGCAAGATTTTCAGACTCATCCAAATCCAGATTTCATTCTTTTTTAAAGCTGATATTTGAACGATATCTTTATAAAATGTTAAATAAATTGATATTCGTCGCAAAAATTATAATTGTAGGATATTTTTTTGGAGCGGGCCAGATAAATATCTTCAAAACAAATTTTGAAAAAAATATTATTTATTGATTTAGAGAATGACAGGCTAAATCATAACTGACTAAAAATCAAAAAAATTTATGAATAGTCAGCCGGTCAACCTGTTGGATCGCGTCCGGAATAAAATACATTGTTGCCGCCGGTCATGCCGATCCATTTATAAACTTGACACTTTAAGGGAAGTTATTTAAATCAGGGACCGTGATAGAAGCGTGCTTAAATATTAGTGAGCCGACACAATATTGTCTGCAACAGTGATCCAGGCAATACCTCATTTGGCGAGTGAATTAATTGAGTCGATATTGAAAAACATCCGGATCGATTAGCTACTTGGGGAAAATCAGGCACGATTCAAAACTGAGGGTGCGGTTCCGGGGAGTCGAAAATGAATTTTCAAAGTACAAATCCTATTGATGGCGATGTAAAGATTGTCCGTGCCACCTGCACTTTAGATTGTGGGGGAAGATGTCCGCTAAGGCTGTATGTCAAAAACAATCGGATCATCCGGGTCGAGGGGGACGATGCTGAGGAACCGGAACAGCTCAGGACCTGCCTGAGGTGCCGGGCCTATCGTCAGATGGTCCACCACCCGGAACGGCTCCTCTATCCGCAAAAAAGGATCGGTGCAAAGGGCACAGGGGAATTTGAACGGATTTCCTGGGATGAAGCGTATCAGATATTGGCCGGTGAACTCACCCGAGTGAAAGAGACTTATGGGAACGAGGGGATCCTCCTTGCAACCGGTGGCGGCTATTTGGGCAGTCTTCATAACGGCGGAAATGCCGCTGCCAGGCTTTTGGCCCAATTTGGCGGGTTTGTGACTCACTATGGGAACCTTTCTTCCGAAGGCGCGGTCTGGGCCTCCCTAACCCAATATGGTTCCGTAATGGTCGGCAACAGTCGGGAAGACCTGCTCAACTCCAAGATGATCATTTTGTGGGGGTGGGATCCGGCCCGGATGATCTCGGGTACAAACACCATGTACCATTTGATAAAGGCCAAAGAGAACGGCGCCAAGATTATTGCAATCGATCCGCGGTACCATGATACCGCTGCCACACTGGCCGATAAATGGATTCCGATCCGACCTGGAACAGACACGGCAGTTATGGTGGCAATGGCGAATGTCATGATTAAAGAAAACCTTCACGACCAGGCCTTTCTTGACAGATACACGGTTGGGTTTGACAAGTTTAAAGCCTACGTCTTGGGTCAGGAGGATGGGGTGGACAAAACCCCGTCCTGGGCTGCGGAGATATCGGGTGTAGATGCGGCTGCCATCGAGGACCTGGCCCGTGAGTATGCCACCACCGAGCCGGTCGCTCTGATGGACTGCCAGGGTCCGGCCCGAAGCGCCATGGGTGAGCAGTATAACCGGTGTGCAGCCACATTATGCGCGATGACAGGAAACGTCGGCCGGTCGGGTGGAAGCGCCGGTGGCGGCCTGATGGGGATTCCGGTGGGGCACATGTTCCGGATGTCTTCAATTCCTCCTGGGAAAAATCCTTTTGAACTGGATGGTCCCCGGGTAAAGGGAACGCTTGATATCAGGCTCCGTGTTGTCAAGCGGATTCACGTCAATAAAATATTCGACGCCATCCTGAGGGGAAAAGCAGGCGGTTCTCCTGCAGACATCAAAATGGCCTGGTCGATGTGCAACAATTACCTGAACCAGACCGGCAACAGCAACAAAGCGGCAAAAGCGCTTCACAAGCTCGAGTTTTTTTGTGTAAACGAACTGTTTATGACCGCCCAGGCCCGATATGCCGATCTGGTTTTGCCGGTGACCAGCGCAGCGGAAAGAAGTGATTTGACAATGCCCTGGCCCTCGGGTCCATATTTCGCCTTTGTCAATCGAGCCCTGGAGCCCCTTGGCGAATGCAAATCAGATTTAGATATCGCAAGTGAACTGGCCGAACATTTGGGCATAAAAGACTTCAATCCCCATACGGAGGAAGAATGGCTAAAGATGCTGGTGGAGTTGAATCCGGAGTACCAGAAACATATAAAAGGATACCATGAATTCAAGAAAGACGGGATTCATCGGATTAAGCTGCCCAAACCGATTGTGGCTTTTCAAGAGCAGATCGAAGATCCTGAAAACCATCCCTTTGATACGCCTTCGGGCAAAATTGAAATTTACTCCCAACGCGTGGCGGATCTCAACAATCCCCTTTGTCCCCCCATTCCCAAATACATGAGTACGCCCGAAGACCGAAACGATCCATTGATCGAGCAATATCCACTCCAGCTTTTGACGCCCCACGCCAAAAACAGAGTGCATTCCGAATTGTACAACGTGGAATGGCTCAGGGAGGTTGAAGCCCATCGGGCCTGGATCAACCCTATTGACGCTGACCCGCGGGGTGTCGGGGATGGAGATGAAATATATGTTTTCAACGACCGCGGCAAAGTGGCGATTCCTGCATGGGTGACTGAACGGATCATCCCCGGGGTCATCTGCATCTTTGAGGGTGCCTGGTATGCGCCGGATGAAAATGGCATTGACAGGGGTGCCTGTGCCAACACATTGACCAACGATGCATATTCTGATGGCGGAGCAGCAGTGATGAATTCAAGTCTCGTCCAGGTTCAAAGGGCTTAAAGGAGGATATATCATGCAGATCGGTTTTTTCTTCGATCAGACCCGATGCACAGGCTGCAGCGCCTGCCGTGTGGCCTGCAAGGATTGGCACGACATTTCGTCCGGGCCGGAAAATTGGATGCGGATTCTATATACGGAAAAAGGTAAATTTCCGGACGTGTTTGTCAGTTACATGGTTGCCCCCTGCTGGCACTGCTTGGACCCGGTATGTATCCCGGCATGCCCCGTGGATGCGATTACCAAAAGGAAAGATGACGGCATTGTACTCGTGGAGAGTGAAACCTGCCTGGGTAATATGGAATGTGACGAAAAATGCCATAAGGCATGTCCCTATGATGCCCCACAATTTGGCCCGGAAAAAGGGGCTAAAATGCGCAAATGTAACTTTTGTATGGACCGATTTATTCAAGGCAAACTACCCACCTGCATTGAAGCCTGCCCGGTCAGGGCGCTGGACGCCGGACTGTTGGTCGATTTGGAAAAAAAATACGGTGGTATCAAGGCGGTCGAAGGATTCAAGTATGCTGAAAGAATCAAGCCGGCCGTGGTTTTTAAACCCAAGGCATCTGACCGATCTTCCTAAAATTAAAAGTCCTAAGACATTAAGGAAAGGAGTCATTACATGACAGAAGAAGTTTTTCCTAATCTATTTCGAATTAAAATTCCCCTCCCGGACAGCCCATTAAAATATCTCAACTCATACGTGATACGGGATGTGGATAGAAATTTAGTCATCGATACCGGACTCAATCGAAACGAATGCTACGAGGCCATGCAAAAGAATTTGGGCGAGCTGGGTGTTGATTTGAAAAAGAGTGATTTTTTTATTACCCATTTGCATGCGGATCACCTGGGCCTGGTTTCACGGCTGATTACAGATGGCAATAATATGTATTTTAACCGGCCGGATGCGGAACTCATCGAGACCTGGACAGGCTGGGACTGGATAGTTGAATATGCCGCAAAAAGCGGCTTTCCTGAAGATGAACTCCGGGCCGCACTGGATAACCACCCTGGATTCAAATTCAGCGCGGAGTGGATGCCCGAGCCGTCTATTTTAAAAGATGGCGAGACGGTCAATATCGGTGATTATCGCTTCAGATGCATCGAGACCCCCGGTCACACAAAAGGCCACACCTGCCTGTACGAACCAACGAAAAAAATATTTATCAGCGGGGACCATATACTGAATGATATCACACCAAATATTCAATGTTGGTCTGATGAGGAAAATCCCTTAGATCTTTATCTATCCAGCCTGGACAAGGTCTATGAATTGGAGGTTGATCTGGTTTTACCCGGACACAGACGTCTTTTCAAAAATTATAACGGAAGGATCGACGAACTGAGGGAGCACCACCAAAGGCGGCTTGATGAAATTCTCCTCATTTTGAGCAAGCGCTCAGAGACACCCTTTCAGGTTGCATCGGGAATGACATGGGATATCAAATATGATTCTTGGAAGGAATTCCCGGTATCACAAAAATGGTTTGCCACTGGCGAGGCTATTGCCCACTTGCGATACCTTGAAGAAAAGAAAATGATATTTAGAGAAACAGAGAATGAAATGATCGTATTTTCGGCGTCATGATCTTATTGGTAAAAAAGGAGATAATCAGATGGGGCTTTTGGAAGAAAAGGTGGCTATCGTGACAGATGCGGGTCGTGGTGTCTGAAGAGCTGAAGCGATAGCGATGGCCAAAGCATGCGCTGAAATCGTGGTGAATGATTTGAGCGGCGACCGGGATGGGATCGGAGCGCAGAAGGTGGGTCATCGTAAAACAAAAGGTGTACTATGCCTGTAGCGGATCTCAGCGTAATCGGGAAAAAAACCGAACCGGTTGTTTTTGAATACACCTGGAAAGATGTGGCACTTTATGCACTGGGTGTTGGCGCCCCCCATGACGAACTCCACTTCGTGTATGAAAACACCCCCGGGGGGATTAAAGTGTTGCCGAGCTTTTGCATGGTGGCGGCCAGAGAAGCTTTCCCTGATCTTGGCGACCAGATTGAGTGGTCTTTTTTTCTCCATGGTGAACAGACGATCTGGCTCTTCCGACCCTTTTCGCCGGAAGGAAAGGTTATCCAGACCGGTGAGGTAAAACATATCTATGATAAAGGAAAGGGAGCGGTTTACCATATCCACATCACAGGCCGGACCGGGAAGGGTGATCGTCTTTACGATGCGGAGTGGGTGATATTTTATGTGGGTGCCGGCGGTTTTGGTGGAGATCCCGGCCCCGGGACCGAGGCCCTCGATCCACCGACTGGTGTAAAGCCGGATTTTAGTCTCTCTTACAAAGTGGCTGAAAATCAAGCTGTTTTGTACCGGCTCAGCGGAGACTTGAATCCGCTTCATCTCGACCCGGCCGCCGCGCAACGGGGTGGATTTGACCGGCCGATACTACACGGTCTGTGTACGTATGGATTCGCCACCCGGGCGATTGTTAACGGCCTCCTAAACGGTGATGTGACCCGTTTAAAGGCGTTCAAAGCCCGGTTTTCGGATGTGGTCTACCCCGGTGACACTCTGACTACCCAAGGCTGGAAGGCCGACGGTGGATACATCATTGAGGTGAGGACCGAACGGGGAGTGGTTATCCGCAACGCCATGGTGACCATCGACTGATTTTTGCGGGAAAATTTTATTTAATCCACATAAGATGGTGCACTGCGCCCCATTGGGGGTGCGAAACTTGAGTACTTACATGACTACCGCTCATTTTTCAGTGTTTTTATGTGCAATTGAGTTTTTAAATACTTTTTCCTTATTTATGGGACCGGGTGTAATTGATCTTAAAGGGAGGCAAATTCGATGAAGAGCGTATTGACCAGTTTTGAGGGGACAACAGGGCTTGTCGACGACGGTGCATTGTTAACCTTTGGAGGAGCGACTTTTCAGCGGGCGCCGATGGAATTTATCCGGGAGTTGGTTCGTCGGGGAAAAATGTTCACCATGCACTTTTTCTTTAGATACGAGCTGCCAAAGATCCTTGGGCTTGAAAAACGATTGATGGATAGCGATGGGCTGACGGTAGAAATGGAAGCACAGTTTTTCAATGACTAAAATCGATTTTCAAACCCTATGCCAAAAAATAAAAAAACACGACTGATAAGGACCGTTTGTCCAGCACATTGCGGACCATCGGTCTATTATTGTCCACCCAGAAGACCCCGAAGGTTGTAGAGAGATCAAATTTATCAATTGAGGCATTCAGTGACAGAAATGATTTATCAACCCGGAGAAGCCTATCAATATCCACTCATTATAAAAAAACTGCTCAACACGCCTCTCATCTATTCACCGGATCGGGAAATAGTCTACCGAGAGAAGTCACGCTACACCTACCAAACATTGAATAAACGGATCCACCGGCTGGCCGGCGGTCTGGAGAAACTCGGTGTCCGGCAAGGAGATACGATTGCCATATTTGATTACGACAGCCCCCGTTATCTGGAGTGTTTTTTTGCGATTCCAATGATGGGCGCAGTCATGCAGACAATCAACTGGCGATTATCGACCGACCAGATCTCATATACCATCTGCCATGCCGAAGCCAAATTCATCATCATACATGCTGATTTCATTACCATGCTTGAGCACATCCATCAAAATTTGGCGGTGGTTAAAAAAATTATGGTTATCTCTGAAGATAAACAACCTCCGGATACCCGGCTGACAATGGAGACCGAATACGAAGAACTGTTACAATCCGCCTCCCCCCGATATGATTTTCCTGATTTGGATGAAAATACCAAGGCAACGACATTTTATACAACAGGCACCACAGGGAATCCAAAGGGTGTTTATTTTTCCCACCGACAGCTCGTGCTTCATACCCTCTCGGTGGGCCTTGCATGTGGCGTGTACCACACCATCGGGCGATTCAGGTCAGATGATGTCTACATGCCGTTGACGCCGATGTTTCATGTCCATGCCTGGGGATTTCCCTACGTTGCAACCCTGCTCGGAGCCAAACAGGTTTATGTCGGACAATATGTACCGGAAAAAATATTAAATTTGATTAAAAACGAAAAAGTGACTTTTTCACACTGCGTACCAACGATGTTGCAGATGATCATCGAAAGTCCCAAGGTGAAACAGGTGGACCTTTCGAACTGGAAGGTCACGATCGGCGGTTCGCAACTTCCAAGAGGATTGGCCAAAGCCGCGATGGAGCTGGGAATAGAGATTCATGCCGGCTATGGTATGTCTGAAACCTGCCCTGTCATGAGTACGGCAAATCCAAAAGAACATATGCTCGACTGGAAGGGAGATAAACAACTCGATGTGATTACCAAAACCGGCAAGCCGATTCCATTGGCGGAGATTGAAGTTTTAACTGCAGACGACAACATTTTACCCCATGACGGGATATCGACCGGTGAAGTCGTTATGCGGTCGCCCTGGCTCACGGAGTGTTATTTTAAGGAACCGGAGAAGACCGAAAATCTTTGGCGCAACGGATGGCTGCACAGTGGAGACATAGGGTATATCGATCAAGAGGGATACCTTCAGATCACCGACCGGATAAAGGATGTGATCAAAAGCGGCGGAGAATGGATTTCCTCCCTCGATTTGGAAAGTTTTTTAAGCCGGCACGAAGCGGTGCTGGAGTCTGCAGCCATCGGCATACCTGACGAAAAGTGGGGAGAACGCCCACTGATGATTGTCACCCTTAAACCGGATTATCGAGGGAAGGTGGCCCTTGAAGACTTAAGGGCGCATATGAAAAAGTTTGCCGAAAAAGGAAAATTGCCAAAGTATAGCATTCCGGAAAAGTTCGTATTCGTCGATAACATACCGAAGACCAGTGTAGGGAAATTAGATAAAAAAGAGCTGCGAAGGTTATACCGGTCATAAATCGAGTATATGGAAGGTTCTTGGTACTTCAACCATTATGCGATAAGTGCATAAAAGTCTGTCCGAAAAACCATTGAGCACCAATCGCAAACAAAATTGCAAAACGACAAATAACGGAGGTTCAGATGTTAAAAACACGTATCACCGAACTGTTTGGAATTGATCGGCCCATCGTTCAGGGCGGATTGATGTGGATTGCGAAAGCAGAACTGGCATCCGCTGTAGCCAATGCCGGCGGTATCGGATTTATGACGGCGCTCAGCTTTTCCGACCCAGAGGCATTGCGCGCGGAGATTCATAAATGCCGCAAAATGACCGATAAGCCCTTTGGCGTTAACCTTACATTTCTGCCAGCCCTACGTATAATCGACTACCCTGCTTTCATTGACGTCTGTATCGAAGAGGGCATTAAATTTATTGAAACAGCCGGGAGGAATCCCGAACCCTACATGGATCAGCTGAAATCCGCGGACATAAAAGTCGTCCACAAATGCACATCGGTGCGTCACGCAATCAAGGCAGAAAAAATCGGGTGCGATGTGGTCAGTATTGATGGATTTGAAGCAGCAGGGCATCCGGGTGAAGATGACGTCACATCCTTGATCCTCATCCCCCGTACACGGGATGCCATCAATATTCCGATAATCGCTTCCGGCGGTTTTGCCGATGGACGTGGTCTGGTAGGCGCCCTGGGTCTGGGTGCCGATGGCATGAATATGGGCACGCGTTTTGTGGCGACCAAAGAAGCACCTGTACATGATAACGTCAAACAGGTCCTTATTCGTCACGATGAGCGCGATACGCGCCTGATCATGCGGACATTGCGCAATACAGAGCGCGTTCTTCACAGTAAAAATGTGGACAAGGTACTTGAGATCGAAAGCAAGGGGAATACGCAAATCGAAGATATCGTCCCATTTGTTACCGGTCTTGAGGGAAAAAAAATGCTGGAAGAGGGTGACCTGAAAAAAGGTGTGCTGGCCGTTGGACAGAGCGTAGGACTTATACATGACATCCCCACGTGCCAGAAACTCCTAGATCGCATCATGGAAGAGGCAGAAGAAATCATCACCAGCAAGTTCGCATAGAGCATTTCCAAACCTGCTCACAGATAGGAATCAGGCCCGACAATTACCAACAAAAATACATTCCAGGATAATATCCGGGCATCCGTTAGCCACAAATGAACCCAAAAAGCAAGCCCTTTTCCCTGGCTTGTCAAAATGCTGTGAAGATCCCGACATTTGGGGCTGCAGGGTGCTTCAAAATAACCAGACTTGCAACCGTCTACCCTGGCATAGCCCCCCCCATCAGGCGAAGACCGATGAGGGGAAGAATAGGGAATTTTTTTCAGTTGATTTGTTTTAGACATTTCAATATGAACAGGTGACAATCGATACAGATCTATTTTCTCAAGTTTCACACGTGGTATTTTAGGAAAATCCGCATCATGCATAGGGTAAAAAAAATTTTTCTGGAAAAAATTGATGGTGAGCGCTTTGACAACGGCACAAAACCTTATAAGAGTTAGCATTCCAGAAGCAACTGATATTACAATAAAATCCAGACCATCGCATGCCTGTGCACGGTGATTACTTTATGGATACCGGTTCAAACTGATTGCCGCATTGTTTTTCAAAAAATTTTATTTACCCCACATAAGATACGGCACTGCGCCCCATTGGGAGTGCGAAACTTGAGTACTTACATGGCTACCGCTCATTTTTCAGTATTTTTATGTGCAATATGGGACCGGGTGTAATTGATCATAAAGGGAGGTAAATTTGATGAAGAGCGTATTGACCAGTTTTGAGGAGGCAACAGAGCTTGTCGACGACGGTGCATTGTTAACCTTTGGAGGAGCGACTTTTCAGCGGGCGCCGATGGAATTTATCCGGGAGTTGGTTCGTCAGGGAAAAAAGAATCTGACCCTGATAGACCGCGAGCCGGCCATGGACTTTGATCTCCTGATCGGTGCAGGTTGTGTGGCTAAGGTCCGGACAGGGATGCTGGCCTTTGAAGTTTTTGGGATGGCACCCAATTTCCGTAGAAAATCCGAGAAGGGTGAAATTATCACAAAGGAGGGTGCATGTCAGCCGATTATCGCCGGGTTCCGCGCTGCGGCAATGGGGTTACCTTCACTCCCGGTGAAGGGAATGCTCGGTTCAGACCTGCTGACCATCAGCGAAGTCATCGGGAGCCAGAAGCAAATTGAGGATCCTTTTACCGGGGAAAAAATGATCGCCGTCAAAGCCATAGAACCGGATGTTGCGGTGATTCATGCCCAGAAGGCAGATGCATTTGGAAATGTGAGGATCGAAGGCCCTTTATACGAGGACGTAATTAAGGCCAAGGCAGCAAAAAAAGTAGTGGTAACGGTGGAAGAACTGATTTCCGCCGGCGAAATCAGGAAAACGCCCGAGGCCACAACCTTGCCCCACTTCATTGTGGACGCTGTGGTGGAGGTGCCAAAGGGCGCCTACCCCTGTTCCTGTTTTAATTATTATGATACCGACTATGATCACATTCAGGAATATCTTCAGGCAGCAGCCAAGGACACATTTGAACAGTATCTGGATAAATGTGTTTATAGGAGGGAAAGTGAATGACTGATAAAATCGCAACACCGGATCTGATGGTCTATGCCATGGCCTCGGAAATCGAGAATTTCAATACTGTTCTCCACGGAGTCTCTTCTCCTTTGCCGGTTCTGGGCATGAGCGTGGCCCGCAGGACCCATGCGCCGGATATGGCGTATATTTCAGGGGCCGAAGGGGTTGACTCCGAGATTGACAGGATCTACCCCTCTTCGTTTGATCCGCGGCTGAATCGCAATGCCGTGGCATACTTTGGACTTCATGAAGCATTTGACCTTGCCCAGCGAGGGGAGTTGAATGTAATGTTTCTGGGTGCCGCTCAAATTGATCGGTTTGGAAATACCAACCTGAGCGTGATCGGAAAAATTGATAATCCCAAGGTTCAACTTCCAGGAGGAGCAGCCTCTGCCTTTTTGATGCCGATCACTCCGAAGGTAGTGATTTGGGCGACCCGGCATACCTTTAGAGTTTTTGTTGAAGCGGTCGATTTTGTGACCGGCCAGGGCTATAATAATCGTTCTGAAGGGTGCAAGAAAAACAAGATAGTTGTTGTTTCGAACCTCGGGGTGATGAACTTTGAAAATCCGGGCCGGACAATGCAGATCCAATCTGTTCACCCGGGTCACACCGTTGATGAGATCAAAGAAAACACCGGTTTTGATATTCTGGCGGCTCCGGATGTGGGAGAGACTCCGGTTCCCGATCAGGATATCGTCGACCTTATCGATCGAATCGATCCCGATGGGATTAGGCGGAGCGAGTTTCATTAGATGGGGTTTCTAAGCCACTGCAGTGGGTTGTGCTGAAAAGGAATCGAAAAAAAGAATAGAAGAGGAGATCGTAATGACTGATTTAAAGGATGTGGATCGGATCCTGAGCACATATATTCGACCTTTGACCTTCCCAATAGCGATAAAGATGCTGAAGTCGGAAAAGGAAATACCCGAAAGGACCCGTCGCCCACTTCAGCAGATGAAAAAAAAAATGGCCATCTGCCAGGGGATCGGTATAGCGCGAAAATTGGGATGGGTAGTTGCCATGGGTAAGGAGGATATGCAATGCTCTCTGGGGGCAGCGCCTTTTGGTTTTTTCAAAGACATTGACTTTTTCAAAGAGGGAAATTTAGCTGCCGGTATGTTTACCGCTTCAAAGGAAATTGGAAAAAGTGAAGAAGAACTTGTGGATTGTTTTGATTACGGTCTCTATAGCCATATTCTGGTGGCGCCCTTAAGCCGGGCAGTATTTAAACCGGACCTGCTGATGGTTTATGGGAATCCGGCACAAATCATGAGACTTATTCAAGGAGCCCTCTATAACGAAGGAGGGGCTGTTCATTCCTCCTCCACGGGAAGGCTGGGGTGCGCAACCATTATTACGACCATCAAAAGGAATCAATGCCGGTATATGGTTCCCGGAAATGGAGACAGGATATTCGGTATGACACAGGATGACGAGATGTCTTTTGTTGTTCCTGCTTTAAAAATAGATACGGTTTTGGATGGCCTGGCAAAGACCCATAAAGGCGGTATACGGTATCCGATCACCAGCTTCTATAATTTTGAAGCGACCTTTCCACCATCCTACCAGGAGCTGATGAAGATCTGGGAGGAAAAAGGAGAATTATAAATGGAACCGATTACCGGAAGACAGAGGGTTGTGGCGGCTTTTAAAAAAACCTTTACCGATCGGACAATCCAAATCGATAGAATTCCTGCCTATCCGATCATGGGACAGTGCAATGCCCAGCTTGTAGGTGCCTCCATCCGGCAATTTCTGCTGGATCCCAAAACATTTGTCAAGGCCCAGGTGGCGGCCTATGAGCGTTACAGACCGGATATCATCGTCATGCAGGGGGATCTGCTAATGGATGTGGAGGCGTTGGGAAATGAACTCAAATTTCCCGAAGACAGCATGTGTATCTCCACAAAGGTGGCCCTTAAGGACAAGGGAAGACTAGGCAGCCTGAAACTGGTGGATCCTAAAAAAGACGGTCGGCTGCCGGTCTATCTGGAGATTCTGGATGAAGCGAAAAAAATGATATCCGATTCGATCGTGTCGGCGGCAATCTCAGGTCCATGGACGATTGCCATCGGCCTGAGGGAGGCTGAACTGCTTCTCAGGGATACGATGAAAGACCCAGATTTTGTCCATGAACTGATGCAGTTCTGTACTCAGGTGTCCATCCGCATGGGCGAAGCTGTTTATCCCATCAAAGTGGGGCTCAGTTATTCAGAGGCGCCTGCTTCATGCAGCCTCATTTCTCCCAAGATCTACCGAACTTTCATATTTCCATACCATAAGCAGATCGTCGATCATTTCAAAGAGAAAAAGGTGGGAGTCGGCCTTCATATATGCGGATTTACAGATCCGATTTTAGAAGATATGGTCAATACAGGGGTAACCAACATTAGTATCGATGCGCCTTCAAACCTGGCAAAAGCTGTGGATGTAACCAGGGGAAGGGCGGTGATCATCGGAAATGTCAACACCAATCTTTTCTTTTCCGGAACACGGGATGAAATGAAGCAGGCAATGAAAAACTGTCTCGCTGTCGCCGCCAAAGACTGCGGATATATTCTGTCCACCGGTTGCGAGGTTCCGGGCGTTGCACCACCGGAAAAGATAGGGTGGTTTATGGAGTTGGTCAATGAACTTTGCTATCCTTAATGATCGTAAATAAAATCGAGAAATTGATATAGAAAAACAAAGAAAATTTTATTTCATAGGGTATTAACAGACGTGGCCCGGTTTGTTTAACCAAAAGAAAGGACAACAATGGGATTTTATGATTTTACCTTCTACGATCTGATCGAGCGTAACACCATATGTTTTAAAGAAAAAGATGCATGGTTCGATGCAGATGATCACCGGACACTGACATTTTCACAGTACAAAGACAGGGTGGACCTTCTGGCCGGCGGGCTCCAGGGGGCCGGGATCAAAAAAGGGGACCGTATCGGCGTTTTGGGGAAGAATTGTTTGGAATATTTTCTTCTATACGGGGCTGCTGCGGCCTTGGGTGCGATTTTATTGCCCATAAACTGGAGACTGTCAGCCGAGGAAGTTTGCTTCAACCTCAATGACTGCCAGCCCAGAGTCGTTTTTGTGGGGAAAGAATATCAGGATTTGGTCCAGGGAATAAAGGAGAAACTCGCATCGGTGGAAATCTATTACAACCTGGGTCAGGAGGGAGGGGAGTTTCTTGCATTTGATTCACTGACCGATAACCGGCCCGAGCTTGTCCTGGAAAATGTTTCCGCAGATGATGGATTTGTCATTATACACACGGCAGCTGTGGCCGGCAGGCCGAGGGGGGCTTTGTTGAGCCATGGAAATGTGCTTTGTGCAAATATCAATTTTGATGCTCTTTTCGATCTAACATCTCAAGATGTGCATCTGAGCCTGCTGCCGCTTTTTCATATCAGTGGTTTATTTATGGCGACAATGAGCTTCCATGCAGGTGTTTTGAACGTGAATATGAGCAAGTTTGATGCAGCTGAAGCGGTTCAGCTGATAGAGGATAAACGTGTTACCATGCTGTTTACCTTTGCCCCGATCCTTGGTTCCATCGTTGAAAGTCAAGAAAAAACAGGAAAGGAGATCAAAACGCTGCGGCTGGCCGCCGGACTGGAAGCACCCGAAACCATAGAAAAATACCAGGAGTTGACCGGTGGGACCTTTTACTGCATGTACGGCCAGACCGAGACCTCTTGCGCTATCACCTTTTGTGCTTACAACAACCGGCCAGGTTCAGCAGGCCAAATGTTGCCCCTGACCGTGGTGAGACTCATGGATGACAACGATCGGCCGGTACCGGTGGGTGAGGTGGGTGAGATTGCCGTGAAAGGGCCGATGGTTTTCAAAGGCTACTGGAATCTTCCGGAAGATAATGCGTATACCTTCAGGGGCGGGTGGCATCATACCGGCGATTTGGGTCGTTTTGACGAAGACGGTTTTCTATGGTACGCGGGGCGAAAGCCGGAGAAGGATTTGATCAAACCCGGCGGTGAAAATGTCTATCCGGCAGAGGTGGAAAGGGTGATTCTTGAACACCCTGCCATTGAAAAAACGGTTGTAATCGGTGTACCGGACCCCAAATGGAAGGAGGGGATCAAGGCAGTTTGCCAGCTAAAAGAAGGAGAGGCCCTCGATCCGCAGAAACTAATTGATTTTGTCGGTTCTCGGATTGCGAGGTTTAAAAAACCCCAATATGTCGAATTTATCTCAGAGTTTCCACTCCTTGAGAGCAGCTTACCGGATAGGGACAAGGTAAAGGAGTTATACGGTAAAGAGGGGTAGAAGCCGTGCTTTTTCGCTGTCGCACGCCTTGCCCTCGAAAATGATTTGAGGTTTCGAAATAATTTCTATGTTTTTCTTCGCTGTCAATCGTCATTGAGTTTAGCGTGTTTGGAAAGAAAGCCAGGATCGTACCCTGCTTTTTTATAATTTTCAAGGGCCCTTATCTTAAGGCCTTTGTCCTTTGTTTTTTCAGAATGTTTATCAGCCAATTCAGCGGCATGACTCCACCTCCCTGAATTTTCGTACTCTTTTACGCTGTTTTCCACCCTGGCCTGTTCTTTGGATTTTTCCATCACAGCCGAGTGGCACCAGGAGATGATTTTTTTAACCCGCTTGTTGCAAAAGGTACAACTTAAAAGCGGCGTGTCACTGACCGGCTGAAAAATCTCAAAACCATGCCGGCAGTGATGACAGGCATCTTTCGGGTCTACAGCTTGGTATTCGTATATTGGCACTGGTAAAATTCCCTGAAATAACGATTATTTTCTCTCCCCGATGAAATTATCTACACAAACGATAGATACAAACTGTAACTTGCTTGGAAAGCAATGTAAAGAAATTATACCGCTGATCTTTAATACCGCAGGAGGTCCGATAATTGATAAAAACGCAAGGGTGTTAACTCCGGATGGGACCTCCATTCCAAGCTTGTATGCGGCAGGAAACAACACTACGGGTTTCTATGACAGTTATCCTCCCACAGGAACCGGACTGCAGATATCCAGCATTTTTGGTCAGGTGGCTGCAGAACAGATAAAATAAATTTTCTCAGAATTTCGTCAATTTTTTCATTTTTTTCTTGACATACCACAAAGTGGCATGTTTAACTGGTAAACAAGGTTAATGGCCACAGGCACCTCCAGCCTTATTAACCTTATTGCTTTCTTTCTACTCCTCTCTCAAAGCCCCTGGTGCCCAACCGGGGGCTTTCCTTTATAAAAAAAACGTTAATTTCAACGTTGAACTGGGCCCTGTCAGGATTCTCTGAATTCCACCTCAATCTCTTGTCCGCTCATCCGGATGATTGTGTCGACTCTATTTCCCTCTCCAAAATTAGCGGACGAATATATCATCGATATGGCTGCCCAATCATTATCCCATTCCCACGCTCCGGTCAACTTTTCCATACCCTATCGCCGGTATTTTTATGGAATCTGAGGAAACTTTTACCATCGGGGAGAAAATTGTCTTATCCATTAATTTTTCCGATTCGGGTAATCCCTTTAGAATCCCCTCAACAATCGTCTGCACCACTTCAGAAGGCATCGGTCTCAAATTCAAAAGTCAGGTCCAAGAGGCAATTATTACATCGCTCATCGATAACCTAAAAAAAACAGGGACTAAAATCTCTTTCTTGACATACCACAATGTGGTATTATAATATTCAGTAAGGTTGATGATTGTTTTCAATCCATTTCGTTAGCCTTGCCCTCCTTAAGGGGCGATTCGCTAAGGGTCGCCCCTTTTTTGTTGCCCTCTGATGTTTTCTGTTTGTTTACGTTATGATCCCGTTCATTTCCAATTATTCATTCCTGTCCTTAGTAATTTCATTTGAAAAACATAATATCTCAAATGAACGGGGTTCAGAATCACGAACCGAATTTTCTTTTTCATTTTTTATTTACAAAAACATAATTGAGCTTCTAATGGATTTCAAAACTACAGCTGTTGATCTCAAACAAATGGCAACGATGTTGGTATCAGCTTATCCTTTGAAGGCCAATGCGAAAAACTGGAGGCAAAAGCCGCTTCTGGTGACCGCTCGGTCAGATGACCGTTTGAAAATCCTTCTTAAAATCGCTTTCCATGAACATTTGTTCCCATGGGATCTTCGTCCTTCGATTAAAACGGCGATTGTTTTTTTTATTCCCTTTATCCGAGAACTCATTGAACAAAACAGCGGCGGAAAATTTCCTGGCCGCAACCGGGGCCTGGCGTATGAATCAACAAACAAGCTGATCGGGGTACTCTCTGAAGCCATCAAGAATTGTCTGGAGGAGGAAGGGGCGCTGTCAGCGCTCACCCCGGTTATCCACAACTTCAACCCGGTCAAGTTGGTTGCCGGATGGTCACACAAACATCTGGCTTATATATCCGGGCTCGGCCTTTTCAGCATCAACGCCCAGCTGATTACGCCAGCAGGCTGTGCCGGTCGTTTAGGAAGTCTGGTTACCGAGGTTGATCCGGGTAACAATTTCATGGTTGAACACCGGGAACTGTGCCTTCACAAAGCCAGTCAGAACTGTTTAAAATGCATCGGGCGTTGTCCAGTTGGGGCGACAGGCGAAGACGGAATTGATCGACATCATTGCTTCGCCCGTCTCAAGGTAAATATAAATCATACCAAAGACCTGGCCGGCCCGGAAGAAACAACACACGTCTGTGGCAAATGCGTGGTCAACCTTCCGTGCAGCATCGACCCGCTTGGGCAACAGACATAGGCGGGGTACTCACATCTGATATTTTTCCATCAAACCCTTTAACTCTGCCAGATACTCCTTTTGATAGAGAAGGCCTTTGAGGCTGCTGATATCATAAAATGAAAACCCGATATAAGGTCTAAAGTCAATGCCGTACGGATTTTGGGTTTCGTCATTTGCCCGATCGAGAACGAGGATGCTGTAATAACTGGTTAACACCCTTACCTTTGAATCTCTTCGCAACAAATAACTTCTTCCCCCCAGTGTGTTCAGAAAAAATCCAGCATATTTATATAAAATGTCCAGAGAAGGAGGGGCATTCAACTTCGTTTTACAATTGGTACCGTTGAAAAACCATGCAAAAAAAGTGGCCATGACCGATTCGATGATTTCAGATTCGTTTTTCAAAATGTCATTTATCAGCCGAATCCGCTTGCTTCCGATAACACGGTAGAAGTGAGTTACATTTCGTATCAAGGTAAAAAGATCATCCATTTCATAGGATACCACCGGCGGATGGGCGGACAATTTCTCAATAAGTTTTTGAAAAAGGTTATACGTCCCTTCCTCTATCTTATAAAATGTTAGATATTCTCTACTGTCCAGATATGTTGTAAAAGATGTAATTTGATACATCATTTCCAAACAGGGGATATTCTTTTTAAGTGAAGAAACCGCTGGAGACTCTTCGCCAAAAGCATCTCCCAGTTTTTCTTTGGGAACCAGCGCTTCTTTTTGCTGTGAAACAACTTCTTCAAGATTCGAAATCTTTTCTTCCAACTCTCCTATTTTTTCCAGACAAACGGCCCGCTCTGTGTTGACGGTCTTTTCAATTTTCGTCCTATTCCATATGCGAATTCGATGAAACCCAAAAAAAAGAATTGCTCCTGAGATGATAATAATAATAATAATTTTCGGTTTTTTGTCCATCTAAAATGGCACCCTTTGACCTGGTTGAGGTAAAAATGTTGAACGTGCTGAAAACAAATAAGGTGATTAAACTAAAATTATAACAGATTTCTTTGCAAAATCAAATTGTTTTGAACGATGCGTTGCATTGGAAAACGAATAACCTGCTTCATTTTAGTCTGCTCGTGCGGCGTGTTTTCGTCACCTGGGCGTTTTCCACTCCTGTAACGCTACCGGCGACGAATAACCCTGAAGCAGGCGTTTCCATATTCGGACTAGTGTTTCACCTCAAATCCATCGGAAAAAAAATCGATGAATGTCCCATCTGTTTGTTGCACAATAATCATGCCTTCGACACCATCGACACGGTTGATCAATTGAATCCCCTTTTCACGGCCCAGCACCACAACCGCTGTTGCAAGTCCGTCTGCAAAGGCGCATGTTACGGCCACAATTGAAACGCTGACAACACCGTTTTCAACCGGATATCCTGATTTCGGATTTAATACATGGGCGTAACGTCTGCCGTCAATTTCAAAAAAATTTCTGTAATCGCCGCTGGTTGCCATGGCCCTATCCGATAATTTTACTATTTTATAAACCTGATCCAAGGCAGCATTCTTTCTCGGGTTGTTGATGCCAATTCTCCAATCGCTGCCATTCTTTTTTTTACCGGAGGCATAGACCTCCCCGCCAATCTCAACGAGAAAGTCTTTTATTCTTTTTTTTTGTATGAGCTTAGCGACGGCATCAACCGCATACCCTTTCGTGATTGACGAGAGGTCCAGAGAAATGGAGGCTTCCTTTTTGAGCAGGTATTTTTTATCTGAAATTTCAATTTTATCAAACCCGATATCCAGCAGCCGCTTATCGATTTCATCCAATGTGGGGATCTTCTTTTTTTCCCCCGTGCTTCCAAATCCCCATAGGTCGACCAGTGGTTTGACCGTACCGTCCCATGCCCCTTCTGTCAGGTGGTAGATCGTGTCCGCCACTTTCATCACCTGATAAAAATCATCGGAAATGACGAACTTTTCATCCGGGTTCTGAAATTCATTAAATCTGCTGATTTCGCTCTCTTTCATATAGGTGGACACGCTCTGGTTGATCTCATCCAGCCGGGTCTCAATCTCCGCTTTGAGATCAGCATGGCTTTTGTAAAACCAGGAGACGATCCTGATATGATAGGTCGTTCCCATGGTTTCCCCCGAAATCAGGACCTCCTTTTTCACAGCGCAACTTATAAAAAGGAAAACCAGAGAGGCCATCCCGGCTATTTTGATCGATCGCTTCATGTAATGCCTAATCCAGGAAAACAAAATTTAAAAATAATTCGCATTGGCCACCTTTTGCCATCACCCTCATTCCCGTATGAATAATAAAACAGTTTACCGGTTTAATGCATTGGTAACGTTCAAAAGTTATGGCACAAAATAGTTCTTGAAAAATATACACGGTCTCCTTCATGGGGTTTTATGACCCGTAAAACCTTTTTAGAAGGGAGACCGTGATGGAACAGGAAATACATATTACACTCCGGTATCATCTTGCAATAGGCAGGGTGACTTTAAATGAGATCGTATATCAATTACAGCAACTTCGGGATCCGCCGATGCTAGAGATTTTAAAGCAGATTCTACGAAGCTATGATGACCTGATTTCAGAGCGTTTGAGCACCGTGCAGAGTAACACACCCAGCAAGGCACGTGAGGGGCCTGGACAGCATGTTCGAAAATGCGATCCGAAAGATAGATTTTGTCACGGTCTCCGGATCCGTAAACGGGGACATCGCAACCACCCCAGGTGTTTCACACGGTTTTTGGCAAATTCAAACTGCCTCTGCGCGTGGCCGAATGTTGTACGTGTGGTGCTCGATATTGCCCGCTGTTAAGTGCGCTCAAATTAAAACGATTGTCAAAGACCGAATCAATGCCACCGAAGCTTCCGATATCCCTTTTCTCTATGATGGGGAAGCAGGCTTGGATAATTTTCTATCCTCGCTCACCGATCCGCAGCGCTGCACATGGCGTGTTCCCCGAGGTCTTTATCATGCCCTGTGGGAAGACGGGCTGCGTGAAAAAGACTGCGAGCCTGAAATTAACTAGATAACAGCTGATCGGCATCGAACTTTCCTAAACCGATTTTTAACAAACCAGAAAACAAGGAGCAGATTCAAAGCCAATACGAATCCAGTAAGACTGAAATAAAGCAATTGATAGATGCCTTTAAACAAAAGGGCTACACCCACAGCGCCTTGTATATTGAGAATCTATCCAAGCATCTGTTTACTAACATCGAATATGGCTCAAAACTGGGGTCATCGCTCCCAAAACCATATCGCTTTTTTAAAGAATTTTTCGAGAAATCGGACGCAGACTTAAACGCATCGCTTACGGCTGGTCGGATACCGCCGTGACCAAATTGTTAAAAATGATTGTCCTCAAAATGTACCGTAGAGATAATTGGGAACAATACTGGAAACAAAAACTGGGCATCGATGGAAATTTCAGCATTCAAATCATCAATGCCATAACTTTTGAACGTTATCAAAAGGTTGTATGATTCAGAACTTCAATTAAAAAACTAAAAGAACAACGGGTTAAACGAATATTTACGGAATCCGGCTATAAAAATGCATTATTTCAGATTCTTAAGATGCGAGGAAGTAACATCTCAATAACCAATGGTAGTAATGAGAGGAGCGTTTACAACTTAAAATTATCCCTTTAGTATCTGATGAGTATTTATCTTTAGAAAAAAAGAGAAAAAGTATTATCCAGGGTTTAGTGTATGTTGTTGAATCAAGTCGGCCAAAATGGTATTAACTGACCTGATTTTTTTGATTTATTTGCGATTTGTTGAATTGATAGTGCTTTTCGTGTATAATTTTGATGGTTTACGTTTTCAAAAAACTGGAACAAAAAATCGCCGAATAGTTAATATGAAATGTTATGATTCAAAGAAATAACAATGAAAAAAGGTTTTTTGGAAAAGCTCAAAAAGATCTCGGAAAAAGGAGTGTGCGGTTACCCAAGAGCTACTGTTGCGTATTACGATCCTGATAACAAACGCGCATTCAAAGTGGCTGCTGGAATTGTGCCGTCTGAAGGTGCTGATCCTGAAAGGCTTGAGAGATGGATTTCTGAAATGACCGGTGTGCAGAAAGGCGCTTTTATCAACGAACAAATTTATAAATTCATAATAATCAATGATGCTAAATCGGTGGTCATTACAGATGGAATTATCGGTTGCCCTCATGAAGAAGGCATAGATTATCCAGAAAATTCATCATGTCCTCAATGTCCTTTCTGGGCAATCCGTGACAGGTTTACCGGTGAAATAATACATTAAATCATAACATTCCCGCATTCACATATGACATGTGATGCGGGGCGTTAAGCGTAAAAAAAAGAAAGAAATGGCAAAGCTGGATCTAGTGAAAGAATACAAGGTTTATTACAAAGTAGGAGCAAAACCGAAAATAGTCGAATTTGGTCCAGTCAAATACTTGACGATTGGAGGCAAAGGGGAACCAGCAGGCGAGGTATTTACAAGCAAAATAGAAGCCCTGTATCCCCTTGCATATGGAATAAAAAAAGTCTGTAAAGACAAAGGGAATGATTTTGGAGTTCCAAAACTGGAAGGTCTGTGGTGGGTAGAGAGCAATAAACCTGCTCTTGAAGTTCCCAGAAGTGAGTGGTGCTGGAAATTGCTCATTAGAATGCCTAAATTTGTAACAAACGAAATGATATTGTCTATTCAACCTGAAGTCGCCAAGAAAAAGAAGAATGGGCTAATTCAAAAAATATCATTTGAGAAAATCACAGAGGGCAAGTGTGTCCAAATCATGCACATTGGCCCCTATTCAACAGAACCTGAAACAATAAATACTCTGATGGATTTCATGGCTAAAAGCGGGCTTTCCGTGAATGGACTCCATCATGAAATTTATCTTTCTGATCCAAGAAAAACTGAATCATCAAAAATGAAAACACTCATCAGATATCCTGTAAAATGATTAGAAATCGCATAACAGTATCATGCACTCGAACAGCAAAAAGCGCCGTTCATTCCTCGCTCTGCTTTTGGCTGCTGACGATGTGATGTGTTGGTCTGAAGGGGAGAACGAAATGGTCGGAGCGATTGCCGGAGACATCATCGGATCGGTGTTCGAGCACCATCAAATCAAGACGAAGGACTTCCCTCTCTTTCATCCTCGGTGCAAGTTCACCGACGACACTGTGCTGACTGTTGCCATTGCCGACGCAGTCCTTTCAGGCCGGCCGTACGTAGAGTCGGTCAGGGAGATTGGTCGCCGCTATCCCGTCGCTGGCTATGGGGGGTCTTTTATCCAGTGGCTTCATTCCGACGATCCCCGGCCATACAACAGTTGGGGGAATGGTTCTGCCATGCGCGTCAGTCCGATTGGCTTTGCCTTCTCATCAGAAGACAAGGTTCTCCGGCATGCAACGCTGACGGCTGAGATTTCCCACAACCACCCGGAGGGAATCAAGGGAGCGCAAGCCACGGCTCTCGCCGTGTTCCTGGCCCGAACGGGAACCGGGAAAGAACAGATAAGGTCGCGCATTGCAGAGGAGTTTGGCTATGACATGAACCGTACCGTGGACGATATTCGTCCGACATACTTCTTTGATGTGTCGTGTCAGGGAACGGTACCGGAAGCAATCATCGCTTTCCTCGATTCCGGTTCATACGAAGATGCGGTTCGAAATGCCATTTCGCTCGGAGGTGATAGTGACACCCTTGCTTGTATCACTGGTGGTATTGCCGAAGCTTTCTACGGCGATATCCCCAAAGACCTTCAAGAGAAGGTTCAAGACTGTCTGACACCAGACCTCTGGCAGGTGACGGAAGCGTTCTGTCAGAAATACCGATAGGGAAGTAGAACAACAGCATGCTGCAGACGCGCTCCCACGGGCCGCAGATGCTCACGGGATCTCCCCTTGCGATCTCTGTATGAATTTGCGATGAAAGTGCGCTTTCAAAGTTACAAATTTCTCATCCCCACAATTACCTGCTTCCAAGGCCTGAGATTGCCAAAACACATCGCAATATCGCCAGTCTATCTGATTTACCATATTCGGTCATTTACTTACCTTCTAAGGCTTGCTTTATTTTTATTTGCGAATGCCAATTTTTCACGCTCAAAATCGCTCTCCAAATCTAACTGGATCTCAGATTTTGCATTTTGCTGTTCCGTTTTTTGCTCACCTCGCTCCGGTGTCGCCTGCCCTCAAAACAACAAAAATATTCGGCGTTGTATTCAAAGTGGGCATCAGATAAAGAGGGGAGGAGGTGTTAAATGTCTTGCCGGCCAAATAGGTATAACAAACAGATGCCAAAGCTAAATCAACGCATATTTACTGATCTGCAGGGCCAGATCGAAAGAATAACCTACACTAACGATGAAAATGGCTTTACGATTGCCAAAATCAAGGTTTACGGGCAACGCGATCTCGTGACCATTGTTGGGAACTTGATGGCCCCCATCCCAGGCGAAATTATTAAAATGCGCGGGGAATGGATCAATCATCCGAAATACGGTGAGCAGTTCAAAATCGTCCATTACAAGACTGCTGTCCCGGCTTCTGTCTATGGTATCCAAAAATATCTGGGTTCCGGTCTGATCAAAGGTATCGGGCCTGTGATGGCAAAACGAATCGTCAAAAAATTCGATAAAGACACTCTGGATATCATCGAAAGTGACGTTGGGAGACTCGTTGAAGTAAACGGTATCGGCAAAAAGCGTATCGCGATGATCAAAAAAGCCTGGGAAGACCAAAAAGAAATTCGTGAGGTGATGATTTTTCTACAAGCCCACGGTGTCAGTTCAGGCTATGCCACCAAAATATTCAAACAGTACGGCGACCAATCGATCGAGGTTGTAAAAGAAAACCCATACCGTCTGGCAACGGACATTTTTGGTGTAGGTTTTATCACTGCTGACAACATTGCAGAAAAATTAGGGTTTGACAAAAATTCTGAGCTGAGAGCTGAAGCCGGTATTCTCTATGTTCTAAGCCAGCTCGAGGATGATGGACATGTCTATTATCCTTATGAACCGCTCGTGGAAAAATGTCAGGAGGTCCTTGAAGTAGAGCGAAATATCATTATCAATGCGTTCGGTACGATCACGGTAGATAACAGAATCGTCATCGAAGATTTGAATGAAAGCATCGATGAATTCAAAGAAAACAATAAAGCGGTCTATCTCGCAAAATTCCATCTCTGTGAAACCAGTATCGCGAAACGTTTAAAAACCCTGGTGAATGCGCCAAAATCTATCCGAAAGATTGATTCAGATAAAGCGATCGAATGGGTGCAAAAAAAGCTCGACATCACCCTGGCAAAAAACCAGGTAGGTGCGATACGGTGCGCTGTTGAAAAAAAGGTTATGGTTATCACCGGTGGACCTGGTACAGGTAAAACAACCATCATTAACGCGATTTTGAAGATTTTTTCAAAACTGAAAGTCAGAATCTTGCTCGCGGCACCGACCGGCAGGGCTGCAAAACGAATGAGCGAGACCACCGGCCATGTTGCAAAGACCGTCCACCGAATGCTGGAATACAGTATTCAAAAGGGCGGTTTTCAGAAAAATGATGAAAAACCGCTGAATTGTGATCTTTTGATTCTGGACGAAGCCTCGATGATTGACACGGTCCTGATGTATCATCTTTTAAAAGCCATACCGCAGACTGCTACCTGGATCATTGTGGGGGATGGAAACCAACTTCCGTCAGTCGGTGCTGGAAATGTCCTAAAAGATATCATCTCCTCTGACAGCGTGCCGGTTGTGGAATTAACCGAGATCTTTCGTCAGGCCAAAGAAAGCCTGATTATCGTCAATGCCCATAAGATCAACAATGGTATATTTCCATATCTTAAACCGACCGGTTCTAAAGATGATTTTTATTTCATTGAAGAGGAAGACCCTGATGAGGTGCTCAAGATAATACTGAAGCTGACAAAAGAACGTATTCCGAACCGGTTTGGATTTGACAGTATCGATGATATACAAGTGCTGGCACCCATGCACAGGGGTATTGTAGGGACTGGAAACCTCAATATCGAATTACAAAAAATACTTAACCCCGGTGAAGACGTCGTTATCAGAGGGAACAGGGCTTTCCGCGTCAGTGATAAAGTGATGCAAATAAAAAACAATTACGATAAAGAGGTCTTTAACGGTGATATCGGAAGAATCAATCGGATCAATTTAGAGGAGCAGATAGTTACGATAACCTTTGATGACCGGCATGTTGATTATGACTATCCTGATCTTGACGAGATCGTTTTAGCGTATGCGGTATCGGTCCACAAATCCCAGGGCTCTGAATATCCAGCAATCATTATCCCCATTCTGATCCAACATTATATGCTTTTGCAGCGGAACTTGATTTATACAGCCGTGACCCGGGGAAGAAAGCTGGTGGTAATCGTCGGAACAAAAAAGGCATTTGCGATTGGGATCAAAAATGACAAAACTCAGAAACGATTTACGTATTTGAAATATAGGCTGATCTGATGGAAACATCAACTCCATGATAGACATGTCATCCATTTGGACATGGATGTCTTTTATCTTACGGTTGAGGTTTTGGATAATCCGGACCTGGAAAGCAAACCGGTTATCGTTGGCGGTAGCCGTACCCCGTCTCGGTGAGCATATGTCTGTGTTTAATTTATTCCGGTAAGACGGTTTCATTGATTCATGTCTTATCAACTTTTAAAAAGGCCATAAAGCAAGATGGGATTAATTTCAGTTACCGGTATATTGACCGCACTTCCCCAAAAACATACTTCTGTGTGCTGAACGAAGTTGCGATTGCCTTCGATGGTACGAAAACAAATGTTCGCAATCCTGGGTCAAATCATTCACTTAAGTCGGAGAAATCGTAGAATAGAATGCTTTGTCTTGATTCCGTGGCACCTCACCTGAGATAATATTCTGAAATAATATTTCAGCTCTATATAGCAAGAAGTTTTATTATCATACAAAAAGATTGAAACTTTGAATGCTTGAGTTATTTCAAAATCTATCAGCAGATGAGGCTAATCAATGCGGCCTGGTCCTGTCATCATCCGGCATTCCATATCATTTAAAACAAGGAGGAAGTGGATGGTATGTTTGGGTCGATGATATGGACTATGAAAATGCTTTACACACTATTGAGCAATACCTTGAAGAGAATCGGGATTTTGATAAAAAGGATGAAACTCCCTATTTTGAATACCAAAGGACATTCACAGGGCTATGGGTATCCATCGGTTTGCTGGCGTGCTATGTTACTACTAAAACGGGAAATGACTTCCAGCTTATTGTCAATGCTTATGGCTCGTCAGTCTTTCACATATTACATGGAGAATTATACAGAACCGTTACTTCATTGATGCTTCACGCAAACGCCTTGCATCTGTCAGGCAACATTCTTGGAATTGCCATATTTGGAACAGCCGTCTGTACTACAACCGGTTGGGGTGCTGGCTGGCTTATGATTCTTGCGACCGGCATAGTTGGCAACCTATTGAACGCTATTTTATATAAGACGGGCCATCTTTCGATCGGGGCATCCACGGCGATCTTTGGGGCCATAGGTATTTTGGCCGCACATCAATTTTTTAAAAAATTAGGGCTGCCCGGCCAGCGAATAAGAGCATGGCTTCCCTTAGCTGGCGGTATCACTCTCTTTGGTATTCTTGGTTCTGGGGAATTTGTTGACCTTACGGCTCACCTATTTGGCTTCATGGCGGGTATTGTAACAGGGGCTCTATACGCTATTTTAGTAAAAGGGCCGATCTCAAGGTCCTATCAAGTTTATTGTCTTCTTGTTACTTTAAGTGTTCTTGCCATGTCTTGGATAAGGGCCTTTGTTCACATATGAGATTACTTCAGAAAAAAGAGGTTTGTGCTTAATGCATCACACCATAAGAAGGCAAATGTGGTAACAGAGATTATGTTTTTGAAACCGTCTGCGTGAGTCATGCTATTTAAATATTCTATTAATCACTAGGAACTAAAGTTCCACAGTCGGTTCTATATACAAAACAAAGGGAATTTATTCATATCGATTCGCTTACAAGCGTTATTAGAAACTTGTGCTTTACTTGGATGTGTGAGAATATCCCTTTGATAAGACTGTACAAAGAGGATCGGGCCAGAAGAAATATCGATTTTGATAATGGGAGGATTTTAATATGCAAACCGGGGGGGATAATAAAAGTAAGCGTATGGAGAGGGAGCAGGGCGATATCAACACCACCGCCAATAGAAAAAAATACTGGGAAAGAAACTTATCCGGCCGCGCCCGGGAAATCTTTGAACAGGATAACAAATATTTTCTGCATCAAAGCTTGTCAACGCCCGTGTTAAATGTCCTGTCCAAGGCACAAGGCATCCATATCGAAGACCTTGACGGAAACAGATATATCGACATGCATGGAAACGGTGTCCACAATGCAGGTTTCGATAATCCTGAAGTCATCGAGGCAATAAAAAAACAGCTAAACGAAGGCCAGGCCTTCTGTCCAAGACGGTACACTAATATTCCTTCCGTCCGTCTGGCGAAAAAGTTGGCTGAAATAGCCCCCGGAGACTTGTGCCGATCTCTTTTCTGTCCCGGCGGGTCCGAGGCCATCGAGATGGCGATCATGCTCGCGAGGCTTGTTACCGGGAATTATAAAACCATTTCATTTTGGGATTCATATCACGGCACCGGATTTGGTGCGGCCAGCATCAGCGGAGAGGAACTTTTCCATGGGGGCCTGGGGCCCATGGTACCGGGTTCGTTTCATGTTGAGTTCCCCAACTATTATCGTAATCCTTGGGGGTTTACCAATCCTGAGGATGTAGACGCCGAATGTATTCGACAAATGGAGCTTATCTTACAGCGGGAGCCTGAGATGGCTGCCGTCATCGGGGAGCCGATTTCAGCTAAACCGGCAATTCCTTCCAAAGGATATTGGGAAAAGGTTAAAAAGCTATGCGAACAATACGGTTCCCTGTTGATTTTTGATGAGATCATCGAAGGGTTTGGTCGAACCGGAAAGATGTTTGCATCCGAACACTATCTGGTACCGGACATTCTCGTGCTCGGAAAATCTCTGGGTGGCGGCGTTCTCCCCTTTGCCGGTATGGTTACCAAAGACCGCTACAACACATGCAGGCATCGATCAATTGGCCATTACACCCATGAGAAAAACCCCCTTTGTGCGGCCTCGGCTTTAGCAGAAATTGCCTATATCGAAAAGAATAAACTGTATGAACATGCAGCCCGAATAGGTGAGTATACGCTTGAACGACTGAATGAAATGAAACAAAGATATCGGCTGATCGGGGAGGTAAAAGGGCTTGGGCTGCATCTGGGGATCGATCTTGTCAAAGATCAAAAAACAAAGGCAAGAGCGGTGAATGAGGCGGAGATCATCATGTACAAATGCATGGAAAGGGGATTGGCTTTTAAGACCATAGAGGGAAATGTTATTACTTTGAGGCCCGCCTTGACCATTGCCAAAAAAGAAATGGATCGGGCCATCGATATTCTGGACGATGCCATCGGAGAAGTTGAGGCGGGTAAAATCTACTAAAAAAAGAAACCCGGCATGGAGGCGATCAAAAGGGCAGGCCGACCTGGTTTGCCGGTCTTGAATTTAATTTTCACCCTAAAGCAATAAGTATCAGGAATGCTTTGATACGGCTCCAGTTAAGCCTCATGATTCCTATGTCCGACTCTATAACACAGTAAAGGAGGAACTGGCTGGTTTGGGACTTCCTTTAGATTAAAAAGAAGGATCTCCCCAATCCGGCGGCCCTAATTGACATAGGAAGATTTTGTCATTATTGCAATTGAAAAGGAAAAGCGATACGGCAAGCACCTGTGGTATAATATTAATAATGGCTACTGGCACTGTATCAAAGGGGCTTTGTATTCGATGGACAGATATTAGATCGATGATTAGGCCTTTTTTTAAGGGGGTATAAAATGGAAAAGAAAGATCTATCTAAAATAACTCCGCCTGAACTCATCAATTATGGGGAATATATTGCCGGGGATATGATTCAACCCAGCTGGGATATCCCTAGCAAAATCGTCATAACGTGTGCCATTACGGGCGCATTTATCAGCAAAGAACAAAATATCAAACAGCCTTATACTCCAGAAGAAATCGCCAAAGAGGCCATCGAATGCTGTAAAGCCGGTATTTCTGGCCTTCACATCCATGTTAGAGATGAAAACGGGCACCCCACTGGGGACCCTCAGATCTTTCATAGGGCCATCGACCCCATATTGGAAAAATTCCCCGATATGATTATTGATTGCCCCACTCATTATGGAAAAACCGTTGAGGATGCTTTAAAGTGGGCCAAGGAAGGTCTTATCGAAATTTCCCCTGTACGGCCAAGCCCATCTTATACCGCCGAAGAATTGATTACAACATCTCCGGAAGCCACGATTGCCATGACCAAATTATTGCAGGAGCTTGGGATAAAGCCCCAAATTGCCATATTCTATGTAGGCATGGTCGATAATGCCTATCGCTATCTGATCAGAACGGGCATATTAGAAAAGCCCTTTTACTGGATCATTATGCCAGGCTTGCCTGGAGGCGATATGTCCAATCCCATGGCCATGTTCGAAAGCCTATTGATTTATGTTAGGCGTATCAAGGAGATTGACCCAGCATCAGTTTGGATTGTAGGGTCAACGGGGAGGGCTTCATGCTACCTTACAACAGCCGCAATACTTTTAGGAGGACATATCCGAGTCGGCATGGAGGACATTCTTTATAGGTATCCCCATAAAGACGTTATGGTAACGAGCAATGTCGAAGAGGTCGGAATGGCAATCCAACTGGCCGGATTATTGGGCCGGGAAGTAGCCTCCCCAGATGAATATAGAAAATTGATCGGACTCAAACCAAAATCGGAAACGAAAGGATAGATCAGTATAAATGATATCCCCAATCCGGTGGCTTTAATTGACATACGGAGCTTTTTTTGATATTGAAACTGAGTGGATAATCAATCGGCCGAATTGTTGGTTCAAAAAACGGCCTCCGCGGCGGGTGAATATAAATAATTAATAAGGCCCCAAATAGCTTACCATTGCTATATAAAATAAGAAACGAGATAACCTTGCAGAATAAGGATGAAAATTGGATTGAACGATCTTTTAAAGTCTTCCCCGGAGGCCCCCTGGGGGTGCTCAAGAATACTACGGGGTTACACCAGATCCTGCAGTCTTTGGGAAGGCAATGTGAGGTTGTAAAATCCCTGTGAGTGGCGTTTGCAAAAAGGGTGAAAAACCCGTCGTTCAAGGCTGTGGTTTTTCTATGATGCTTACTCTTTAGCAAAAAACGACATTTGGTGAGGAAAGGAGGTGAATCGACGTAGGGACAAAGAAAGCTCAACTTTCTATCCGGCAAACAAAACTAAAGAAAGGAGCGTGTTATGAAACATAAATTGATTTTTTCAGTTTTAGCCATAATCATTTGCGTTGTTTTTGCCACAAACAGTTCTTACGCGGCGGAATCCATCAAAGCCTACTTGGGTTACTCCAGGGAGGTGAATGAGGCTATCGCTAAGAACGTTGAAGAAAACCTGGGAATCGAAATTAAACATACCTCCCTTTCTTGGGGAGAGATTTGGGCCAGGGTTCAGACTGAAAAGCCAAATTTCAATGCCGATATGGTCATTTCATACGGCGCTGCCCAGGCGATCATAGGAAAGAAACAGGGGATTTATGAGTGCTTCCAAGCCCCCTCATGGGGAGACATCGATCCTGTATTCAAAGATCCGGATGGTTGCTGGTATGCCCTGGGGACCTTTTCGTTTGTCCTGGTGGGCAATAAAAAGAAACTGGCCGAAAAAGGGTGGGGCATGCCAATGAGCTGGACGGAACTGCTGGATCCCAAATGGAAGGGACAGATCGTTGCCCCTTCACCCAGAACGTCGGGAACCGCTTTTATGCTCAACTATTCTTTTCTGCAGCTTTACGGTGAAAAAGAGGGCTGGAAGTTCCTTGCAGATCTTGACCAGAACATGGCCTTCTATACCAAAAGTGGAAATGCCCCCACCGATCTTGTGGGCAGAGGCGAATATTTGCTGGGAATCACGGCCGATGAGAATGTCCTAAACCGGATTCAACAGGGCTATCCTCTCCAGTGGACAATCCCTGTTGAGGGTATCGGTTACGAGGGAAACTATACGGTCATTCTCAAAGGAACCAAGAAGCTTGAGCAGAGTAAGAAGATTATGGACTATTTTGGCACTCAGCAATTCAGTGAATTCCTTGCTTCTTTTGGGTACTTTCCCCCTCGCCCGGGCATTGCCAGCGCCCTTTACGGAGCTGCAAAGCCAAAGTATATCAACATCGACCATGGCTGGGCGGTAAAGAATCGCAGCAAAATCATCAAAACCTGGAAAAGCAAGTTTTTGATGAAGGAAACGCCCAAAGCCAAGAAAGTTGGTGACGCAAAAGAGAAAAAAGCGGCCGAAGCGGCCAAAAAACAATAATGCCGGGTAAAAGGGCATAAGAGGTATGGAAAGATGGCCGAAGCGGTAATAGGTCCGGTGTCTGGTAACAGTTTGTGGTATCAAGTCCGCGCATTTCTCAATGCCAAACTGGTGCATATTTTTGCCGGCGGCCTTTTTACTCTTCTGGCCATCTTCCTTATCTATCCGATTGCAGCTATCCTGATCAAAAGCTTTTGGGGAGATGAAGGATTTACCTTTGATTTTTACGTCGAGTTTTTCAGTTACAATTTCTATTACTGGTCCCTCATCAACACGCTGATCCTGGGCACCAGTGTCATGCTCATGTTAGTGATTGTCGGATTTTGTTTCGCCTACCTGACAACCCGCGGTCCTCAGTGGCTCAGAAAACCGTTGAAGATCATCGCCCTGCTTCCCCTGGCTGCCCCGCCCTATATTTTTGCAATATCCCTGATTACGCTGTTGGGAAGAAACGGATTTATAAACAACTTCTTTGATCTTGACCTCAATATTTACAGTTGGGCCGGCGTTATTACGGCCCAGTGCCTGGCATTTCTTCCGTTGTCTTTCATGATGATCGAAAACGTTCTCAACTCTTTTAATCCCAGCTTGGAAGAAACCGCCAGTGATATGGGAGCCTCTGAGGTGCGAATTGTTCGTTCAATCACGATTCCTCTGGCTGCGCCCGGGCTCTTGAAGGCTGCACTTTTGGTTTTTGTAATGACCATCGCTGAATTCGGAAATCCTGCCATTCTGGGCGGTCGAATACCTTTTCTGGCACCGGACACCTATTTGATGATTACCGGCGAAGGCGATTTCAATATGGCAAGCGTCCTTTCGGTGGTTCTTATCACCCCGTGTATCCTCATATTTTTTCTCCATAACTACGTGTTAAAAGGTAAAGGATATGCAACAATTACCGGTAAAGGAATGGCTGCCGAACCCAAACCGATGGCACTTGCCATCAAAATCCCTTTTTTGATCATCAGTGTCCCGGTTGCCACGATGGTACTGCTCAGCTTTGGGGTTATTTTGATCGGGTCTTTTGTCAAAATTGTGGGGGTGGACAACACATTTGTTGTCGATCATGTTATGAATACACAGTCAAACATCGCCATCTGGAACAGTGTCAAGGTCTCTTTAGGAGCCGGTGGGGTTGGGGCCATTGTCGGAACGCTGTTGGCCTATGTCATTATGCGGGGCAAGTTCCGCGGCCGCCAAATTATGGAGATGACGGCCCTATCCGGTTTTGCCCTTCCCGGGACAGTTATCGGTGTGGGGTACATTATCGCTTTCAACCGCCCGCCGTTTCTGCTCACCGGAACCATCTGGATTATCATTTTAAACTGCGTATTTCGCTTTCTGGCGGTGGGGGTTGAAGCCGGAATCAGCAAACTGCACCAGATCAGCATCGAAATTGAAGAAGCCTCGGCAGACCTGGGAGCCGATTTTATTACCATATTTTTTAAGGTGGTGCTTCCGATCATGTTTTCGGCGTTTGTAGCCGGATTTATTTACACGTTTATGACCACAATGATGTCACTCAGCTCGGTGATTTTCTTGACAACCCCGGGGTTTGACCTGGCATCGGTATATATTTACCTAACAGCCCAACTGGGAGAACTTGGATTGGCTTCGGCCACAACAATCAAGATGATCGCCATCGTGGCAATTAGCTTTGGCCTCCTTCAATTTGTTGCTAAAAAAACAGGACTCGATGTCAGAACAAAGCAAGGAGCATAATTGAATGGAAACACAAAAAACACCCATGTTGGAACTGATAGATATCTATAAAAGCTTTGGCGATGTGGAGGTTCTCAAAGGAATCTCGGCTAAAATAGCCAAAGGTGAACTCTTAACCTTTGTAGGGCCCAGTGGGTGCGGGAAAACAACGTTGCTGAGGATCGTTGGCGGATTTGCCGCGCTGGACTCCGGGCAAGTCATTCTCGATGGCGAAGATATCGGAAAATTACCGCCGAATATGCGGGATACCAAAATGGTCTTTCAAAGCTATGCGCTATTCCCCCACATGACAGTGGCAAAAAACATCGGTTTCGGCCTTAAGCTTCAAAAATGGCCCAAGAAAAAAATCGAAGAGCGTGTGGGAGAGCTTCTCTCCTTGGTTCACATGGATGAACTGGGAGACCGAACCATTGATAGAATCAGCGGCGGTCAGCAGCAGCGGGTTGCCTTGGCCAGAGCGCTGGCAATTGAGCCCAAAGTACTTCTCCTCGACGAACCGCTATCCAATTTGGATGCAAACCTTCGGGTGGTTATGCGTGAGGAAATCAGAAATATTCAGGAGCGCATAGGGATTACTACCATTTTTGTCACCCACGATCAGTATGAAGCCATGAGTATCTCAGACCGGCTTCTGGTTCTTCACAACGGCATCATTCAACAGATCGGAACACCGGTTGATATTTACGAACAGCCTGCCAATGAGTTTATTGCCGGGTTTGTCGGCTATGTGAACTTTTTGGAGGGGAAAGTCACTGCCATCGCCGATGAAACACGTACGGTAACGGTTTTTACAGCTTACGGAAATTTGGAACTCAACCACAGTCAGTTCGATAAATCCGAGAAAGGAGATGAGGTTCTACTGGTGATAAGACCGGAAACCATACCGCTTTCCAGATCGGACGGCCCAACGCAACAGAACACATTTAACGGAATCATCGAAAGTTTCATGTACGCCGGCAATTTCGTAAAATATACGATAAAAATCGAAGACAAAGAGATGATTGTGGATCAGTACAATCCTAAAGACACCGTCAAATTCGAACGCGGTGATCAGGTAAAAATCACCGTACCGCGATCAACGCACGTGCTGCCGAAAAATACCGCAATTGAACATGTCTAACATAGTCCTGATCTGTTTTCAGCCGGGGATTAAGATGGTCGAGCCGGTGGTCTTTCTACCCTCAAGATCTCGATGGGCCTGGGCCGCTTCCGCTAAAGGATAGCTTTGCCCGGCCTTGATCTGAACTCCGCCCTTTGTCACAACTTCAAATAAATCCATGGCATGTTCAACCAAATCCTCACGCTCCTCCGTATAAGTCATCAGACTCGGTCGTGTAAGAAACAAAGACCCCTTTGCGACAAGGATACCCAGGTCAACCGGCGGGATCGGGCCGGATGATTGGCCGAACGTTACCATCATACCCATGGGTCGCAGACAGTCTAGTGATTTCATAAAAGTTGACTGTCCGACGGAATCATAGACCACATCGACACCTTTCCCCTGCGTGATGTCTCCTACGCGTGAAACAAAATCCTCCTTATTGTAAAGGATGGTGTGGTCGCAGCCGCGAGTCCCTGCAAGGGCCGCCTTTTCCGGTGATCCGACAGTTCCGATCACCGTCGCACCGATATATTTGGCCCATTGGCAGACGATCAAACCGACACCACCTGCTGCAGCATGGATCAAGATCGTATCGCCCTTTTTCACCGGATAACACTTACGGAGGAGGTACCGTGCAGTCATTCCCCGAAGCATCATGGCGGCGGCTTGCCGGAAGGTGACCTCCTCGGGAAGTTTTACAAGGCGACGGGCCGGTATCAACCGTACGTCCGCATAGGAACCGGGCGGGATCGCAGCATATGCAACACGGTCACCGGCCTTAAGTTCAGTCACGTTTTTGCCGATTGCCTCCACCACACCGGCGCCTTCCATCCCCGGTGTCGCCGGCAAGGCGGGCAGTGGATAAAGTCCGGTGCGATGATAAATATCAATAAAGTTAACCCCGATTGCTTCGTGACGAATCAACACTTCACCCTGGCCCGGCCGGCCAGAATCGTATGCTTCCCAACGCAAAACTTCGGGCCCGCCGGTTTCATACATTCGGATTGCTTTTGCCATATGAGCTCCTGTTTACCTTTTTGCTCGAGTTTTACCCTTCGTACAGCACCGCCAATATGCTCGCCTTTTCGGTTTTTGCAGCAATGCAATGCGGTGTTGTGGACAGAAAATAGACGCTGTCTCCCGGCTCAAGTTCGAAGAAATCATCTCCGGTTTTCAACGACACAACGCCACTTAGAATATATATAAACTCTTCTCCCTCATGCACCGATATTTCCCCTTCCGGATCGATTTCGAGTTTTACAATCAGGGCTTCGTAAAAAGTCTAACTTCTGTGTTGCGCTGCATCCTTCGTCATTGCAGTGTACTTGTAAGTACGCCTCATTCCTCAGAATTTGCGCGCCTTAAATTTGAAGCTTTTTACTTTGCCGTCTAATTTTGACTTTGTACGAGACTGTCAAACTTGATTTGGGTTATTTATTTAAATGAATAGTTGTGGTATACATCTATAGATAAAAAAAAGTATAAAGCTTGTCAATTTAAGATTCCCTATCATCTCCGGTCCGGAATAGGTTTTTAAAAAGAGAATCCCAAAAATGATGGCACTCGATGCAGATGCGATATTTTATTTTCGGCTTCCATCCCAAGGGAAGGACAAAGCAGAAAGTGATCGTTCAACCGAGGACGAAACAGAAAAAAGACCATCGGGTAATGACAAATTCATTGTATGCCGTCAATGCCGTCAAATCATAACGAGTCCAGCCGAACGGATTGAAATGGAGGGGGTGCACCGACACACCTTTACAAATCCGCATGGAATCGTTTATCAGATCGGATGTTTTAAATCGGTAACAGGCTGTGGGTATGCAGGCCCTGCTTCGGATGAATGGAGCTGGTTCAAGGGTTTCAGCTGGCGGGTTGCTGTTTGCGGGACTTGTCTTTTGCATGTGGGGTGGCTTTTTGTCTCAAAGAGTGGTTACAGGTTCTCTGGACTGATCCTGGATCGTATTGTTGAGATAAAATGAAAACATTGTGGTATCCCAATCCGGTTAAATCAAGCGTTGGGTTAAATATGTAAACCGCCGCTCTGTTTTACTGTTATTCACACCAATGGCCAATGCCCTCCACGTCATTTAGTTTTTCAACTCCCACTTACGATGATATCCGGGGGGGGGCACCTTGGCAATGGCAAAAACGTTCTCTTTGTTGATATATGTAATTCTTTCTGTTCGGCCTGTGCGTTCGATAAGCATCGCCTGACCCTGTTTCCCTTCCCGATCGGGAACGCGAATATCCGAATCAGCCTCACTGGGCGGGAAAAATGGAGTGATGTAATGACGAGTTACGCGAGACCTCGTTCCTGTTTTATCCGCTGATGTAACTCGGTAAAATTCTCTGGAGATTGCTCCTCTGTTCGCCGTTTGAGGGAAATGGCTCCGGTGGGACAGGTGACAGCGCACACCCCACAACCGATACACCAGTCAAGGTCGACTTCAGCGTGGCCTTCAACCACAACCGATGCGTCCACTGGACAAATATCTTGGCACGCCCCGCATCCGATACATTCTTCGATGTTGGTCTCACGGGTGAAATAGACAGCCATTAGGGCATCGCGTGGGATTTTCTTGCGCCGGATAATCCCGACATTCCAGCAATAGTGACCACAACAGTTGCAAGTATGTTTGACTTCGCCTTGGGCGTTGTCCACCATGTGGACCAGCCCCTCTTTTTCACAGTTGCCGAGGGTATGGAGGGCCTCATCTTTGGACACCTCCCGGCCAAGCCCTTTGGCAATTAAAAACTCGGCCAACTCGTTGTACTTAAAGCAAACTTCCAAACTGTGCGGGCAATCTGTCCGGCCCAGAACATGGGCTGACATCCGGCAGGGGCAATGGGCCACTGCGATTTTTGTTGCAGCACTGACGATCGGGCCCATTTGCTCGTATGGCATGACCCCTTGCATCGGAATGTCAATGGACATATTTGCGGGGCTGTATTTATAGTTTTTTGTAGCCACACCCCCATAAATCTTTTGTGTTGTTGGAATGGTAAAATAATTTAGCACCAGTTTGGCCATACGTTTGGCGGTATCATCTTTGCGGCCTTCCCAGAAAAAAGTCTGGGGCATACCGTAGCCGACCTGAAGGAGCGCATAGGCCTCTTTCTGATTGCTATCAACAGTGCTGTATATCAGATGCCGTTTAGAAAGAGACTCCAGCCCTTCTTCCACCGTCGGCCGGGGCAGGTCGGAACGGGCGATGATCGTTTCCAGGTCGGCTGTTTTGAACGGTGCTAGATTGTTTGGAATGGCCAGTGCGATTCGAGCCTCCGCCGGCGTGAACATCTCCTGGAGCAACTTGAGCAGCGCCTCATTAAAAGGGTAACCCATTACCAGGTTTTCCAGATGCCCGGCCAGTTTCATGTAGATTTCCATTCGCAACCTCCTATTTGGTCCGGAGCCCTTTTTTAGAGAAATTTGACCCCAGATTTTCATTGAGCGGTGCCGGACTATGGGGGGCGTGTCCCGGTTGCATCCCCTGGCGGTCCGGCCAAAAGGACCGTTTTTGATAGGGGGACACCTTCATGATATAATTCCACAACTCTTTTGCATTCGGTCCGGGCATGTCCGCAAGAGCCATTGGGGCCAAAACCAGGTCGGTGGCACATAAAACAAAACCTACAATCATCACGATCTTTTTTGTTTTATCCTTCTTTCCGAATAAGTATCTATAACCTCAAAGAGTCATTTGATAAATTTAAGATATAAGATCACTGATAATAGATATTAAGCCACATTATATAAAATTTGCCCCATTGGGCGGTAAAATGTCAAGCTAAAGGTAATTTACGTCTTTATTTTGATCACCGCTTCTTTGAGATACTGAAAGACCAAAGGTCCTTCAATGGTAGCTTTTTCGCTCCCCATTACCACATGGTGCATCCAATCCAATTTTTCTTTATCAAAGCTGCCAATCTGGTCCTCTATAAGTTTTAACTCATTGTGATTATAACTATATATCACAACAGGACCGTACAAAACTTCACCGATCTTTTGATGAACGGCAGCACCGATGATGAAGCAATTACTGATTTTCATGTTTTTTGGGGGACGTCGATAAGAGAGTATTTCTGCAAAAAGCGTCAGACTTTCAATTACACCTTCGCTATACGCTTTATTGAGGGAGGCCGATCCGTCATTTTCGATATCATCAATGTCAGACATCTCAAAGGAAAGATCGAGCATATCGACATATTCTTTTTGAATGGTTCTAACAGATTCTTCCTTTCTGCTGACGACCACATCGCCATCGTTTAAGATTTTGATAACGTTGCGAATGCTAAGCATCTCCTTAATGGCGGGGCTTTTTCTCATTGCCACATCTTCAGCAGTGGTGTCATAGATTGCCAGATCATTGTCCAGGACCAAAATCCTTTGTTCACCTTTATCTTTTTCAAGTATAAAAAGATCGAGATCCCGTTCTCGTTTTAACTTGTAGGGCTTTATTTCAAGCAGATCCCGCATGGCTTCCCCATCGATCTTTTTACCGCTATCCGGAGTTCCGATGGAAGCGATTACCTGTTCTGAGATCTTATCGATTTTTATTTTTTTCAGCAGATTTTCTCTGAAAGCCATGATTATATACCCCTTTGAGTTAAAACGGTTTCACCAAACGTTCTGATGAACTCGCTTTAATTTTTTAGAATGAAGATGGATATTTTGAGAAAAAACAGTGAACATCGATGGTTGCGTCATTTTGACTTGAAAAATTACTTCGTAAACACGTAAAGTAAGTCTATTTTGATGTAAATCAATTTCCGAATGCGCTATAACAGCTACTAATTAAAATTTCGCACCTTTGATCCTATGAAGATTCGCCTTCGACAAAGGGCGAATTGAAATTTTTTTTGCAAAAATATGATAACGAAGGATTACAAAAGAAGAGAAAACAAAATCGAACAAATGCATCAAGCAACCCTACACCCAAACGAAATATTTTTGCAACAATTGGAAGCCGACGGTAAATTTGATGCCGACGTCTGCTTTCAGTGCCGCAAGTGCACCAACGGTTGTCCGGTCACTTTTGCCATGGATCTCTATCCCGATGAAGTGATTCGACTGGTTATCCTGGGTCAGCGGGAAGCGGTTTTGAAATGTCGAACGATTTGGGTCTGCGCCGCTTGTGAAACCTGTACAGCCCGCTGTCCAAACGGGGTCAAAATCGCTGAACTGATGGACGCCATCAAAGAGAGGACCCTTTTGGAGCGTGTCCCTGTACCCCAGCCCCAGATCTTAACACTCCATCGAACATTTCTAAAAAATGTAAGAAAATGGGGACGTGCTTTTGAAGGGACACTCCTGCCCGCTTACCTTTTGCGAAGCGGTCAATTTTTGCATAAATGGCGCGAGAGGTTATGGGGTTGGGACATAAAATTCGGGTGGCGGTTGCTTTACAGGGGAAGATTCTTTCATTTTCCAAAAAAAATCAGAGGGAAAAAAGAAATCCGTAATATTCTCATTCACCATAAAAAATAAAACCATGAAGATCTTCGAGTTGGCCTATTACCCTGGCTGTTCGCTGCAAGGAACAGCAAAAGATTATGCAGAATCGATCATTGGAATTTGTGAATCCCTTGACATTCAACTGACAGAGGTTCCGGATTGGAATTGCTGTGGGGCAACCGCGGCTCACAGCATTGATCGTCGGGCAAGCCTTGACCTGGTCGGAAGAATCTTTCGCCAGGCGGCCCAAATGCCGCAATCGGAGATGCTGGTTCCCTGTCCCATGTGTTTTAATCGATTAAAAACAGCTATTTTGGCGCAGCCGTTCGATCAGAAGACTGAAGATCAATATCGGATACCCATGGAAAAAGGATTTCCCAAAATCTGGGACACGGCCAATTTTTTTGCC
>CEPS01087295.1_pt1 | contig 44203 bp, 46 predicted proteins | sample 530401 | NCBI WGS metagenome assembly CEPS01 (sample SAMEA2620035, study PRJEB7988) | marine metagenome | biome: marine biome (ENVO:00000447); feature: mesopelagic zone (ENVO:00000213) & marine oxygen minimum zone (ENVO:01000065); material: "saline water (ENVO:00002010), including plankton... | reverse complement strand
CGAATTGGCCATCGAACACTACAAGCACGCCCTGTCTGTCTTCAAGAAAGACGTTGTGCCTTTGGACTGGGCCACGGCCAAATTTAACCTTGGTAAGGCTTTGTGGCAACAATCAATCCTTACTGAGGACAAACATCTTCAAAATAGAGCGTTTTCTACTTTGCAACAGGCCCTTGGGGAAATATGTCGAATTTACACCGAAATAATAGATCTTAACGCTCGAAAAAATTTTCTGAAACAGGAAAAAGGAAGTTTCTATTTTGTGATCAACACCCTTTTAGGAAAACAGCGTTATTCTGAGGTACTCTATTGGCTCGAAAAGATTCGGTCCCAAACCCTGCTTGAAGATATCAATCTGGAAAGCCTGCGGCCCGAAAAATCCGAAGCCGCCAGACTGGCTGAAAAATACTGGAATTTCTGTCATAAGGTCAGACAACTTCGCGCCCTTTTGACTGAAAAGGTTGACACCAGGGCTGGGGATGTTTTTTTGTCTTCAGAACCCCGTGGCAGCATTACGCCGGGTACCCGCAGATCTTTTCATAAAAGCGTAACCAAAAGAAACACACAATTCCTTAAAAAAAATATCAAAGAAAAAAACCATACATTCGAAAAGCTGCATGCTCTTGACCCAGATTATGGTGATCTGATCGCTGCAAAACCGCTTTCGGAAATGGAACTGCGGCATCTTTTGTCAGAAACACAAAGCGCCGGCGCACTGATGTATTACAACAGGCAAGAAGGAGGGATCGACTTTCTGGTCTGTTATCCCAGCCAGACCGAAATCTGTTACAAACATCTGAAGATGGACATTCCACAGTCGTTATTGGATGTGTTGAGAGATTTTCTGAATTCCTATTCAAGCGGCCTTTTTAATCACTCACATGTCAGCGATCTTGTCAGGGAAGCTGGCGCTCTGATGCAGCCTGTGGCAGACTTACTTGAAGATCTTAAAATTCATCGACTGTTCCTGTCATCTCATTATTTTCTGCAAGCAATCCCTTTTCATGCCGCCCTGCTTCCCAAATCCGGTAAATACTTCCTCGAAAACGTACAGGTCTGCTATACACCGTCACTGTCCCTAAGCTACCGTCTGTTTTGCTCTCAATCGAACACCTCCCATAAGGCAATATCGGTCTTCTATGCCCCTAAAGAGCGTCCCCTCAAACACGGAAACAAGGAATTTGACAACATCCTTGAACTTTACGGTGTCGACAACGTAATTGCTCTGAAAGACAACGTTGCCACGCTCGAAAATTTGATCGCCCGCCACAGTGAAATCAAAGACATTTGTGGATTAATAAACTTCACCTGCCATGGGGGGAGCGATAGCTTTGCCGGCGATGCATATCTGGATCTTGACAACGGCAGAGTTTTCTCAGCAAATCTGATAGAGCATTTAAACTTGAGCGGCCTTCCGTTAGTAGTTCTTGCGGCCTGTGAGACCGGTAAAAGCGACGATTCCATGGAAGAATATGAAGAGTATCGAGCTCTTGACAGTGCCTTTCTTCAGATGGAGGCAAAGAGTGTGGTCAGCACTCTCTATTCTGTGGACGACTTAAGCACTTACCATGTTCTGCAGCGGTTTCACCGCGATGTCAAAGCAGGGTTTCCAGCGTGTAAAGCCCTTCACCAGGCCCAGATAGATTCCATTCAAGGAACGGTATCTATTCCTGAGTATGGTACTTCCAGGGGCCGGAAAACAAAACAAGATCCCATTAAAAAAAATGATTTCAGCCATCCATTTTTCTGGGCTTTTCTTAAATACAGCGGCACGTTTTAAACGGAATAGGCCCAAAAGTAACGCAGCTACCATTTGGTGCAATCTAATATGCTGAAATCATACATATAATGTCTGATATTGTTTTCCCCTAAAGAAAAAAGTTCCGGTTTTAGAATGTTAATGTTACCGAAATTTCGATGAGACTTTACGTGCCTTTGTTAGAATATACTCATTTATGTCAAAAATTGATGCCGAACCGTTGCTCCATGATCAACCATGAAAGATTATTCGCCTGCTCCGATTCTTCGCGCAGCCGAGCGTAGGTTTTCCAGTGCATGTTTTTTGGCTTCCAGAGGGGAAGCTCGGGTTGATTCGCACTACCGCCTAACCGTTTCCGGATAAGAAAGCCATGGCTTCCCTTATTAGGCGACTTACACGCTTACACTCTGCAAGGGAAGTGGCTCCGGAGATTCTTCTTCATCCCTTTTCGGTGGTCTAACAAAATTGATGTTGATTGCCTTGATTTCGCCATCCTTTCCAATGCCACCGATTCCAAGTTTGTCATTAAACATACCCAGATGACGCCCCAACAATTCGAGGGCGCCTTTTTTGTCGATCATCTTAATTTTCTTTAAAACCGCTTTTTCGACTGTTTGAACAACTTCAAAACTGCCAACGGCTGCAAGCGAATCCTGCGGGATTTCGGAGATATCTTTCAGTGTTCCATCGTCGTTATAGAAATCGATTATTTTCGCAAAGGCGATTTTCGCAATTTCTTTCAACACATTATCCGCGGCAACTTCACATCTTTTTGCGCGTTTATCCAACTCTTTTTGAATGGCCGCGTAGACATGAGGCTTGAAGTAACGCTCGTGCCTATTCTCGCCTATCCACAAAGAAGATAGCTTCCTTGCTGTGAATTTTGCATAACCCGCCGATATCGAAGCTCTTTCAGCATTAAGGCCAATCAGATATTCTTCGACAAATCATTTCTCTCTGCGATCGAGTTTTCTTGCCATCGTTTTCTCCTTCCATTCTATTTCATCCGCTATACCCTACATATCGAAGCCGAATAATGGGCTATATGCGGCGAATATGGGACGGTTTAGCTTAGTAACAAATGTTAATCAACGAACCATAAAAAAAGAGGCAAAAAACTCCTGGCAAGAATTTGGCAAGAGTTTTTTGCCTCTTTTAAACTTGTAACTATTTGTTTTTACAACTAAAGACTGGTGGAGGCGGCGGGAGTCGAACCCGCGTCCGAAAACATTCCACTCAGGCATCTACATACTTATCCTGAATTTTAAAATTCGCCCATTCAAGTCTCCTTCAGGCCGGATATTTGGAAGGCTATCCTGAAAAAATTTCACCGACCCGGTATCAGGAAATAAGAGCCGGTTACCCTGCTAGTCGACGCTCTCGCAGGATTTGCAGGGAAAATCCGGCAGAGCGTTAGCCTTAAGCGGCTAAAGCGTATTCATAATCGTCTGCGATTATTTTAGGTTCCCACCGGTTTTACGAGCTGGCAGGAAGCTCGGTATGCAGCCGAAGCTTCTTTATCCCCGTCGAAGCCATTTCGCCCCCATTATGGAAGGCATGCAGACATGTATGAAAAAGAACAATTTAGAGGATTCTCTAGTGACATTAAGCCAAAATTTTCTGTTTGTCAAGTTCAAACAAACCGATAATTTTGGGAAATAAAACTTGCGGGGGGGGTAACCCAGGGATCTTCTTAATTTAATAGTCTTTCTTTGTCCTCTCCAGGTCCCTTTTTTCATCCCGACGCCGGATGGTCTCCCGTTTGTCATATTTCCGTTTTCCCTTGGCGAGGGCCAGGGTGATCTTGACTTTTCCATTAATAAAATAGATCCTTAAAGGGATCAGGGAAAAGCCCCTTTCATTGACTTTGCCATAGAGCTTTTTGATCTCACCTTTATGCATCAACAGCTTTCTCGGCCTCAAAGGGTCATGGTTTCCATGATATGCAAATGGGTATGCCCCGATGTGCATTTGATAAACATAGAGTTCACCCTTTTTCAGTTTAGCATGGGAATCTTTGAGATGTGCACGGCCCAGACGGAGAGATTTGACCTCGGTCCCCAAAAGGACCAGTCCCGCTTCGTAGGTATCTTCTATAAAATAGTTATACCGGGCTTTTCTGTTTTCAGATACAATCTTTTTATGCGTCTTTTCCACGCGGTTCTACTCCACAAATACCTTTTCAGAAAGAATATCGCCGTAGGTGTCCTGGACCAGTTTCATTGTATCGGTGGCGCTGGTCTGTTTTAGAACTTTTTTGATAAACATCTGGTTATCCTGGATGGACAACGATCTTACCATCCGCTTTACCACCGGAATCGCTTGGGGATTCATGCTCAGCTCATCCATTCCCAACCCGAGTAGTATCGGTATATGGAGGGGATCACCCGCCATTTCACCACACATGAAGGTCTTAATACCGTTATCGACGGCCACATCGGAAACCTGTTTGATCATACGAATAATTGCCGGGTGAAGCGGCCGATAGAGATGGGATACATGTCTGTTTTCCCTGTCGATCGCAAATGAATACTGGATCAAATCGTTGGTGCCGATGCTGAAAAAATCGACCTCTTTTGCCATCACATCCGCCATGACCACCGCAGATGGGACCTCGATCAGGATTCCGATTTCAATGTCCCGATTAAAGGCAACCCCCTTTTTTTCAAGCGAATCAGCTGCCTGGTTTAAGATCCGTTTTGCCTCGCATAGTTCATCATTACTCGATATCATCGGAAACAGAATCCTGACATTTCCAAAAGAAGCAGCTCTTAAAATGGCCCGGAGCTGGGTCGTAAAAACATCGGGATGCCTCAGACAGTACCGGATGGCACGAAGTCCGAGGGCAGGGTTTCTCTCAATGGAATTTGACGAATTCGCCACTGCCTTATCCCCGTTAATGTCCAGGGTTCGAATAATTACCGGTTTCGGTGCCATGACCTTTACGACATCTTTGTATTTTTCAAAAAGCTCTTCCTCACCCGGAAATGTCCTGCGGCTTAAATATTGAAACTCGGTTCGGTATAGGCCGATGCCGTCTCCGCCATGGTCGATGGCGGAAAAAACCTCGTCCGGAAGTTCTATATTCCCCATGACCGGCATGTGGAAACCATCAAATGTCTCAGCTGGAAGCTGGCTCCCCTTTAGCAGAACCACCTTATGGGTTTCGTATTTTGCCTTCCGCGCTTTGAAATCGACCAGGGTCTGTTTCGTGGGATGAACGATGACAGATCCGCTGGTACCATCCACAATGATCAGGTCATCATTGGCAATGGTGATGGTGGCGCTGTCAACCCCCTGAACCGCCGGGATCTCAAGTGTTCGAGCAATGATGCTGGTATGGGAGGATCGACCGCCGCGGTCAGTTACGAATCCCTTGATACGTTCCAGATTGATCTGACTGGTTTCTGCCGGGGATAAATCGTTGGCAACAAGTATCACCCGCTTGTCGATCTTCTCGATATCCACCTGTTTTGCCCCCGCCAGATTTCGCAGGATCCGGTCGGACACATTGACAATATCCGTTACCCGTTCCTTCAGATAGGCGTCTTCCATATTCCTGAATATGGTTTTGACACTCGCCACCACCTTTCGAAGGGCCCATTCCGCATTGACATGTTCTTCTTCGATAGTCTCCACGGTTTTTTCATAAAGCATCTTATCTTTCAGGAGCACCACATGGGTTTCAAGAATGCTGGCTGGTTGGCGGTAAATTTCAGGCGTGTTTTCGATAATGACATGGAGTTCATCCATCGCTTTTTTAACAGCGGCTTTAAAACGATTTTTCTCCCTTTGCAGATACTTTTTGCCGATATGGTATTTTTCAATAACCTCCACGCCCTCCCTATCGACCAGATAGGCCTTACCGATGCAAATTCCGGGGGAGCCGCCGATGCCGCTGAGTCTTATTTCGCTGATATTGTTATTTGACATGAAAGATTATTCTTCAAATCCCCTTTCCATCATTTCTACGATGCGGTTTAAAATTTTCATGTCCGATCCATCGTCAATCGTCAAGGTAACAGTTGAACCTTTCGGACAGGCGAGTGTCAGAAGATCGATGACACTGGCTGCATTGACCTTGTCTCTCCCTTTTATCATCCATACATTTGAATTCGCAAGCTGTGCAACCTTTGCGATGCCGGCCGCGACCCTTGCATGAAGACCGAGCTCATTCTGAATCAAAACTTGCCTGGAACGTGTGTTGAAAGACGCTGCCATGAAAACCACCTTAAAAGGATCTGTTTTCTTGTCATTATGACTAATATATGTCAATCTGAAAGCATTGACAAGATTGAAAATAGTTGTTAGGAACTTTTTCAACAATAAAATTGCAATCTACTGATATTGTAAGAAAATATTTTCACAACCCACAAAAAATAAAACGGGGGGAAAAAGATGTCGGAAAAAATATTGATTTTCGGAAAGGACACCTGACCCTATACGGTTGCGGCTCGTGAAGCCTATGCCATGGAGGGAAAGGAGGTTGAGTACATCGATGTTCTGTCCGATTCTGAAAAATTGAACACCATGCTGACACACACTGAAGGAAAGCGTCAAGTTCCGGTAATTGTGGAAGGGAATCAGGTGACCATCGGGTTCAATGGTAGCTACTGAGGGGTCTGAATATTTTTGGCTGTATGCCAAAGTCAAGATCCATGGCAGCCCGGGTTGTAAGGATGTAAATCCCTATTATTTTAAAGAAAAGCAAAATACGATATTTCTCATATGGAAAAGCAGTTTGTCATCGATGATATCCGGATGGGTGAATCATGGCGTTTGTTCAAAATCATGGGAGAGTTCGTCGAAGGGGTTGAGAACCTCCATGATATCGGCCCGGCGGTCAGCATCTTCGGTTCGGCCAGGATAAAACCGGATGACCCGATTTATCAAAAAGCCGAAAAAATAGCCGCCCTTTTTGTAAAAAACAAATTTGCCGTGATCACCGGGGGCGGCGGCGGCGTGATGGAAGCGGCAAACAAAGGTGCTGCAGAGGCAGGTGGCCAATCCATCGGTCTGAACATTGTCCTTCCCTGGGAACAAAAACCAAATCTCTATTCAAATATCAAGCTCGAATTCAAATACTTTTTCATCCGCAAAGTGATGTTTATCAAATATGCCACCGCCTATATTATCATGCCCGGTGGGTTTGGCACTCTAGATGAGCTTTTTGAATCGGTAACGCTTATTCAAACCCAAAGAATCAAACCCCTCCCTGTCATCATGGTCGGTACCGATTATTGGTGTGGGCTCAAGAGTTGGATCGAATCCCGTCTGCTGGTGAAGGAAAAAATGATCTCACCGAATGATTTTGAGATCCTCCAGGTGATGGATGATCCGGAAAAAATTGTCAAAGCGGTTAAAAAAGTGGTTATTCTCTGATCGGTTTAAAATTCAACGGGAAAACATTCTCCCCCAAGGCAATTTTTATATTTTCTTTTGGTCGTTTATGTGCAAACGGAGTAACATGCGGCGCAAGCGCTTGCGTTGCGCGAGCGGCATCTGCAAATAGTCACTTGTCGATAGACAATATCAAATCAGATCCCGTGCAGCTCCATTGCCAACGAAGGTGGACAATAATGAATTTTTTAATTCCAAGGGCAAAACTATCTGCATTTTTAATTACATTATCGCTTGTGATAGGGGTTTCGTCGGTGACCGGAACCGCGGCAATAAGAATCGGTTCCCTGGTCGATGTAACAGGAGGGACCTCGGATGCTGGCAGGGACTACGCCTTTGGTATCGGGGAGGCCATACATTATATTAATGACAACGGTGGCATCAATGGCAAAAAAGTCAAACTCTATCAATTTGATTACGGCTATCGGATACCCGAGATCCTTGCAAAGTACAAACTTTTAAAGCAGCTGAAGGTTGTCGCCATTCTCGGATGGGAAAGCAATGACACGGATGCGCTTTCTTCGATAATTACCCAAGATAAGATGCCCTATTTATCTGCGTTTCATGCTGCGCATCTTACCAATCCAGGAAAAACCCCTTTTAATCTTTTTGCTGCAACCGATTATTCAACCAACGCACGGGCGGCAATTACCGTATGGTTTGATAAAAACTGGTCAAAACACCCGGATTTTGGAAAGCGCAAACCCCGTTTTGTGGCCAGCTATGAATTCGACCACCCCTATTGCAGCGGTCCGATCCGGGCGATAAAGGATCAAGCGAAAATACTCGGCTTTGAAATCGGTCCTGACCAGCACGTGGATCTGTCTGCTATCGATAATAAAATACAGGTGCTGGCCATGAGGGATTTTAAGGCGGATCTAGTATGGCACGGCAACACGACCCTCTCTGTTTCTGCCACACTGCGCGATGCTTACGCCTTGGAGCTCGACGCAAACCATATTGCCAGCAGCTGGGGTTTTGATGAGAATCTGCCCCGGCTGGCTGGTAAGGCGGCTGAAGGCGTCATGGGTGTTACAACAAACGCTTTTTTTGGCGATAATGTCCCGATGATGGACACGGTGGTGGAATTCGCCGAGAAATACAGCCCCGGGGTGCCGATTGAAAAACGGCTTATTTGGTCGATCCGGGCCTGGGCCAACGTTCTCGCCCTTTGGGAGGCGATGAAGCGGGCAGATAGGGCCGGCGATCTCACCGGCCCGGGCATATTGAAAAAAGGGTTTGAAACCTTTAGCGGCTATGACATCGGCCTGAAGGTGCCGCCCCTCACCTATACTGCCACGGATCATCGAATTGCCGGAAAGGTAACGATCTATGAAATTAAAGACGCAAAATTCCAGGTTTTAGAAGTGGTCGATTTAAAAAACCGGTGGCCGGATAAGTGGGCCAAGGAATGGCTTGGCTGGTAATGCTGAAAATTCAGGGCTTCGTACCGGTAGATAGCTGGTGCAAAACTTGAGCAATAAGAAAGACAGATAATGAAAAAAAAATCGATTTTTCGAGGGATATGGGCAGTCGCAATCGCCATATTTCTGGCCGGCTGTGCTGGTATGACATCAAAACCGACAGAGAAAAACTTTGAGGACCCTGAGATAACTCTTAAGCACGTGGAGGTGCACAAATACTGGGGATGGTGGTACTTTTCGGCTAAAGTACACCCAAGCAAGGGAAAAGCAGGAAACTACGGTGCTCCCCTTGCATTGGCGTTCATCTTTAAGATAAAGAACCCCAACAAATTTGCGGTAATGATGGAAGAAATGAAGTTCACCGTCGGATTCGATGAATTTGATCTCGATACGGTCATTCTTCAGGAGTCCGTATGGGTTCCGGCGGAAAAGACCACCGAACTGCGTGCCATTTCGATCTTTGACGGGCGATCCGCCCTGCTCAGTCTTATGATGACCGGCGGATACAGGCTGAAAGAAAAAGGATGGTCGCCCTGGCATGCCCTGGAAACCTTTTGGATCGGAATTCCGGATTTTTCTTTTCCGGTGCACGTAAGGCAGGGTTCTGCCGTCTTCAGCGCAGACAAAATTGTGAAAGAGGTCCCTTTTAGCGCAACCTTTCAGTAAGAAAGGGTAATTTGCTTAAAGCAACTGATTTTTAAGTAAAAATCCAGAGCGTCGCGGGCCTGGGTAATCTGACCTAATGTGCAGGACCTCACACTGTCCATCAGTTCAGCGAATATATTCCCGCCGTTCAATGCTGTCCTTTGGAGGCGTTCAAGTGCTTTTGGCGCCCCCTTTTCATTATGTTTTTTTGAATGCTTCAACCCCCTGATAACTCGAAACCGCTACGCCCTGAACATCCTCCTCAATGGCAGCATCAACAATCTCTTTGACCGACCGGTTATGGCCTATATGAATGCTTCAACACCCGTATTTTGAAGTATTCTTCGCATGATGTTGATGGATGCGTCATGACCATCAATAAGGGATGTCGCGGTCACGACCCGAATATCGTTATCGGGCCCATAAACCTCAACTTCACCGCTCATGCCCCTTCCCTTTTTTAGGTTTTGAATTCTGGTCCATTTTTATTTAACAGACCCAGGATAATGTCGGTCTGCAGATTGATGTAGTCTTCAATCCAGTGGTGCCGTGCCAGATACCAGCGTCTAAATGACCACATATGGCCCAACACGGAAGGAAATATTATGTGCGGCCAGCTCTATGGCGCTTTCATCAAGGTTCGGTAAAACACCTTCGGCTGCTTGCGGGTCAGCATCTTCATGAAAATACCGGTTATTCGAAGCTCATTTTCCTGAACCCTTTTCCGCCATTGCAGTAGCAGCGATCGGCTTTCCTGATAGATAAGAAGAATCAGATCATTCATTCGATGGCAGACCAAAAAATATGCCCTAATAACTTCGGAAAGCGCACCCCCACCGATCCCCGCCTTTTCAATTGTCTTTGCCACACTTCTCTCCACCTCAAAATAAATCGATTCGAAAACCAGATAAAGCACATCTTCTTTTGAAGCAATATATTCATACAGCGATCCAATCGACACGCCGGCCCTACGGGTGATTTGTCTGGTGGTGGTTTTGTGAAAGCCGTTGTCGATAAAAAGCTGTATTGCAGCATCGGCAATCTGGCGCCGCCGCCGGTTGACAAGATCAGAGTTTTTGATTTTCGTCGATATATCTTTTGTTCTGGATAGTCGTTGTTCAGCTAACATCGATTTTCATTTTTTCCCGAAAAGGTTTGACATTAAAAAAGACTGAACTCTCTATTTTTTGAGCGAGCACTCGGTTAAAAAACTAACATGGGACTTCTTTTTTTGTCAACAAATTTTGGAGACTCTCCAGGGTAGATCAGCACCGAAAAATCAAAAGCGTTTCACATCAAGCAGCCCATAACAGTGGTTTTGAGGTTAAAAAATTATTGCCAAAAGTAACATAGGAACGATACGCAACAACAATCTGAACGGGCGCTCGGTCATAAATATTGACAAACCGATTTTTGATGCAAACGGTATAGAAATATCGATTCAAAATTCGATCGGGGTTTAAACATTTTTTATAGGGGTAAACATGAAAGACAACATACTTTTAACAGAAGAAAAAGAGCAGGTGGCCCTACTGACTCTTAACCGGCCTGAGGTGATGAACGCACTTAATTTTTCGCTTTTATATGCGTTGAAAGACCAGATCGAGGCTTTACGAATTCGATCGGATATCCGGGTCATTATCATCACCGGTGCTGGTGACAAAGCCTTTTGTGCAGGTGCCGATCTGAAGGAACGGGCCACTCTTAATCCAGCTCAGGTCAAGGAGTTTATCCTTACCATCAAAAATCTTTTTTCTTCAATCGAATACCTTAACAAGCCGGTTATTGCAGCAATCAATGGGATCGCCTTGGGTGGCGGAACCGAACTTGCCCTTGCGAGCGATATTCGCATAGCTGCCTCAAACGCTTCTCTAGGTCTGACAGAGACACGGCTGGCTATTATTCCAGGTGCGGGTGGAACCCAGCGGCTGCCCCGGTTGGTGGGCCGGGGAAAGGCCAAGGAGCTTATCTTCACCGGCAGGAGAGTGATGGCAGAAGAGGCACTGCAGATCAATCTGGTAAACCACACGTGTGAGAGTGCGCTTCTGATCGAAGAGTGCCAAAAAATGGCGGCGATGATATGCGAAACAGGCCCCATTGCCATTGAGCAGGCCAAATATGCTATTAATTACGGTCTTGAAACCGATCTTCAGACCGGCCTTGCCATCGAATCGAACGCCTATTGGGTTACCATCTCGACCGAAGACCGGCTGGAGGCCCTTGCTGCTTTTGGTGAAAAAAGAAAGCCCGTGTTCAAAGGAAAATAGCTTGTTTTTGCATTAAGATCGCTCAAAGGAGGTTTTAAAGGGACATGACAGAATATAATTATTGGAAAATTTTTCCTAAAATGCCCAAAAAGGTGACCGTTGGCGACATTACTGTACGGGATGGTTTCCAGCACGAAGAAAAATTTATCTCAACAGCGGCCAAAATTTTTTACCTTGAGGAACTTGTCTTTGCCGGGTGCCGTGATATCGAGGTAACCAACCTGGGAAATCCATACATTATGCCACAATTCAGGGATGCGGAGGAAGTTCTTTCCCATTTGAGAAGTGACCGCTTTAAAAACCGATGTGAAAGGAGAAAGATTAATTATACGGATATATGTTTCACCGCTGTTACGATTCGCGAACCTGCCGTTGATCAAGCCATTAGATTAAAAAAAAAAGACATCGGACCCGATCGCCTACTGATGATGGTCTCTACGGAAGAGGAACACCATTTCGCCAACTCCGGTACAACACTTCCTGAATATTGGGAAGAGGCGAAGCGCTGCATCAAGAAGTGTAACGATGCGGGTATGAAGATGTGTGGCACCGTCAGTACCATTTGGGGAAGCCCGATTGGGGGCGCAACGGCATTGACGGATGCGGTCGAATTCTCAAAACGATGGTTGGAGATCGGTGCACATGACATTGAACATGCCGACCATGACGGGAGTGCTTCCGCAGCCGATGTATATCGCTATTTTTCGATGGTTTTGGATAAAATCCCAGAACCCAGACGCCACATCGCCCATTTTCATGAAACAAAAAGGGTGGCATCTGCATCTATTTTAGCAGCCCTGCAGGCCGGAATTATCCATTTTGAAGCAACATTGGGAGGATTGGGCGGCCAGCCTTCGAATTTTCTGGACGATTGCCCAACCAAAGGGACTGGCGAGTATTACTATGAGGACCCGCAGTACGTTGGCCTGGTCTGTCTGGAAGACACCCTGGTTCAGCTTGATGAAATGAGCATCGAACATGGGTATGATGTCGACAGGATCCTTTGGCTTGGTAAACAGATGGAAAAAACCATCGGCCGAAGACTCCGTTCCGATGCGGTAATCAATGGCCGCACATTGAAAGAGGGACATATGCAATTTGCTCGGCCCGGCCTGCAACAGAAAAAGAAAAAGCTTAAAGAGGACCCCGATCAAAAGCTTCCGAATAAGTGGAAGGCCAAGGCCAAGTTGCCTGAAAAGTGTCGATCCGTCTGATCCCAACCGGGTATATATATTTGAAGGATCAGGGCGTTTTTAAATCGATCTCCTGCATCAATTCCGATAGCGGTACTGAAAGCGCTTTTTCCAATACCTGGTCTGCTTGATTGAATATCCTGGCAAGTGTTGGCGTGAGGTTGGATGCATGGCCATCGGGCAGTGACCAGGGTAATAATTTATGAAACCGTGCCAGTGTGATTTCCCGCAAATCCCGCTGCAAAACATATCCACCTTCTGAGAGTTCACCGATAAAATCGGCCTCTAAGAGGGCTGAAAGAAGATAGTCTAATTTTTCCCCGAAAAGGTCCGACAGATTCATCAACAATTTTTCCTTTGTTACCGGCTCTCCTTTAATATGGTACCGATGACATAGCCCGAGCACTTGTAAGGCCGGGATAAAATCTTCATCCCTGTGCGGTTGGCGACCCGGTTGATATACGCCAAAACCGTGGGCTATTTCAGCACCCAACAACACCACAAGCCATGACAAATAGACCCACACAAAAAAAATCGGCACAGCCGCAAGGGCGCCGAAAATCAGTTTGTAGGTCGGTACCAGTGTAATATAAAAAGCAAACCCTCTTTTGGTCAGTTCAAATAACAGGGCGGCGATGATACCGCCGAATAAGGCGTGAAGAGGTAAAACTTTGCAGTTGGGTATACTGATGTAGGCCAACGTCAGTGCAATACCGGTGAGCGCAAATGGCAAAAAAGTCGCTGCCCACGCGCCGACTTGTTCGGCAGCATCAGAAATAATGGGGAGGGAAACGAAGTAGGAGGTCAATCCGACACTGAACCCCACCAAAAGCGGTCCAAGGGTTAAAATCACCCAATAGAGCAGAAATATCCGTATCCACTGGCGTTTCGCCTTTACCCGCCAAATGGTGTTAAACGCTTTATCGATGGTCGCCATTAACGCCAAAGCGGTTAAAATCAAAAATGCGACGCCAAACAGCTGTAAGCGTTGGGCCTGGATCACAAAATCCTTAAAATACTGCTGAACGATCGCCCCGGATGCAGGCACGAAGTTTCTAAACAGAAAATCCTGAACCTGCGAGACCAGCTGGGAGAATTCGGGGAAAGCGGAAAAGATGGCCAGTGCAACAGCCATAAGGGGGACAATCGAAAGGAGACTGGTAAGGGTCAACCCGGCTGCAATAAAGGTACAACCGTCCACTTGGAACCGTTCCCAGACAAAAAGGCCGAATCGATACCAGCATTCAAATAGCTCTCTGATCTTTTTTTGAGTCATCTGGACAAACCTGCTACCTAAGATGGACTGCAAAGGCGGGACGGATCAGACCAGCCCCTGATCCACCATCGACTCAACGACCTTGACGAATCCGGCAATATTCGCGCCGTGCACATAGTTTGCCGGAGTACCGTAGGCCTCACTGGCCTCCAGACAAGTTTTGTGGATACCGTGCATGATTATCTTCAACCGTTGGTCCACCTCTTCACGCGTCCATGACAGACGCATGCTGTTTTGTGTCATCTCCAGCCCTGAAACAGAAACACCCCCGGCATTTGCTGCTTTTCCCGGGCCATAAAGAAGGCCACTTTCAAGGAAAAGATCTACGCCTTCGGGCGTGGTCGGCATGTTCGCCCCTTCGCAAATAAGCATGACACCATTTTTAACCAGGTTTTGGGCATCCTTAGCGTTTATTTCGTTCTGCGTTGCACCAGGGAATGCACAGTCTGCTTTGTGATTCCAAAGCGGATTGTATTCCTGGGTTTGATCCACAGGAACATAGGCAGCAGAGGGGTACTTATCAGCATACTCCTTTATTCGACCCCTTCTCACATTCTTAAGCATTTTCACATACTCAAGTTTTTTTTCATCGATACCGCCCTCATCATAGATATACCCGGAAGAATCCGAAAGGGTAACAACCCTGGCCTCGAAGTCGAGGAGTTTTTCTACGGTATATTGGGCCACATTCCCCGAACCGGAAACAAGGCAGGTGGTCCCTTCCAAGGTTTTATTTTTGGTGGCAAGCATTTCTGCGCCAAAGTAGACGGCGCCATAACCGGTGGCTTCCGGCCGGATGAGACTTCCGCCCCAGTTAAGACTCTTGCCGGTTAATACACCGGTAAATTCGTTTCGCAATTTTTTATACATTCCAAAAAGATAACCAATCTCTCGGGCACCTACCCCGATGTCTCCAGCCGGGATATCAGTATTGGGACCGATGTGGCGATAAAGTTCACTCATGAAACTCTGGCAAAACCGCATGACCTCATTATCTGACTTGCCTTTTGGGTCAAAATCAGAGCCCCCTTTTCCCCCACCCATCGGAAGGGTGGTCAGGGCGTTTTTAAAGACCTGCTCAAAGGCAAGAAACTTGAGGATGCCAAGGTTAACCGAAGGGTGAAATCTAAGCCCTCCCTTATATGGTCCAATGGCGCTGTTCATTTCGATGCGAAACCCCCGGTTCACCTGAACTTCTCCCCGGTCATCCATCCATGGCGCCCGGAACATGATCACACGATCCGGTTCAACCATCCGCTCCAGAATTTTTGTCTGCCGATATTCGGGGTTCTTCTCAAGAACGGGTTTAACCGACGATAGGACCTCGCTGACCGCCTGATGGAATTCCTTTTCGTTGGGATCTTTGTTTATCACCATCTGCAAAATTTCATCCATCCTCCTTCTCCTCATATTATAAACAGTTTCAGGGCTTCCTAAAGAGAACCATTTTTTAAAACCGAGGCCCTCGGCGAAGCAAAGTGTAAAACCCGAAAGCTCTCTTACCCCTTTATCTTTTTAAAATACTTTTTTAAAAAAAACAAGTCATGCGCGGTCTGTTCGCCCAGGAGCGAAAGCGGATCTTCGTAAAACACAAGGCGAGAAGATCGAGTGGATTATCTGTTGATTTTTTATAAAAATAATGCTTAAGTATTTATGTTTATTCCAGTTTCTTTTAATGTAAGAAAATCTTTTTAAAAGCATGCTCTCCAATGAGAGATCCAAAAAGCAGTTCGTCATCTTATTTTCAGCCATTCTCAAATAATGGTTAGCAAAAGAAACAAAAGTTATGAAGTAGAGCTTAAGGTCCCATTCCATGACCTCGATCCGATGCAGATGGTTTGGCACGGCAATTATTTTAAATATTTTGATATTGCCCGAACCGGCCTATTTGATAGTTTGGGTGTGGACCTCTTCAGTTATTTTAAAAAAACAAACTGTCTTTTCCCTATTACAAAGTCCACGACAAAGCATATCGTCTCTTTGCGATATCGTGATAAATTTAAATGTAAGGCAACAATCGTTGAAGCGCGATACAAGATTGTGGTGGAGTTTCAAATAAGGTTGATAGCGGACAATCAAATTTGCACCAAAGGAAGAGGTGAGCAAGTGGCGGTAAAATACCCCGAGATGGAAATGATGTTTGAGATACCGGAAGAGATTCGTAACGCACTGGGTGCTTAACAATGAAATCAGATTTTCAAAAAGCTTTTATTTCAAGCGTCGAACGGTTATCCGCCTGGTCCGATGTTCTGGATGACATAAATGTATTTCCGGTTGCGGATGGAGATACGGGGCGCAATCTGAAAACAAGCCTCACCCCGCTACGATATCTGGGTGAAGACCGGGAAAAAATCGTTAACAGGCTGCTGGTTTCGGCACGTGGAAATTCGGGTAATATTGCCGCTCGGTTTTTTGCCGGATTTCTGACAGCAGACTCATATGAACTCCTTCCCCAGGCAGCAAAAACCGGCCGTGATTATGCATGGCAGGCGGTTCATAACCCGGTACCCGGAACCATGCTGACGGTTTTTGATGCGTTGGCTGATTTTTTGGAAAAAAATTATTTTGAAGCCTCCGAGAAATATATCTTAAATATCGTCGATGCACTGGAAAGGGCGGTGAAATCGACCCCCCAGCTTCTTCCAAAGTTGAAGCAGGCCGGTGTGGTAGATTCAGGCGCTTTGGGGATGTATATCTTTCTGGAAGAATTTTTTAAAAACCTGAGCAAACAAAGGAGCCAATTTCGACCCATTAATGAAACATTCAACGGCATGCTGGCGGTTTTACCCTCTTTTCAGGAAGAAACAGATGAAGGCTATTGCGTGGATATGGTGGTGCATTTCGACGACAAACCTGAAGATAAAATCAAAAAGCTCACCGAATGCAGCGACAACGTCGTGGTAATTCCTCATCAAGACTATTTAAAAATTCATTTGCACACCACCAGCAAGAACGAGGTTAAGCATCAGGTTGAATCCTTAGGTGATATAGTGCAATGGTTGGATGACGATATCGGCATTCAGATAAACGATTTCAAGCAGCACCCGATGGAAGGCGCCATTCATATAATGACCGATGCAGCCGGTTCGGTAACCCGTGAGGATTCCCGTCAACTGGGAATTACCCTTCTCGACAGCTATATTTCCGCCGGTGACACCTCACTGCCGGAGACGCTTTTCTCCCCTTCCGAGCTTTACCAAACAATGCGCAAAGGGATAAAAGTATCCACCTCACAGGCATCTATTTTTGAACGTCATCAGTACTATCAGCGGGTGATGGATCAGTATCCGAAAGTACTCTATCTTTGCGTCGGATCCATTTATACCGGTAATTATGACGTTGCCATGGAGTGGAAACAAAAAAACGATCCCGATGATCGCTTTACCATCATTGATACGACAGCTGCTTCAGGCCGGCTAGGGACTATTGTGCTTGCAACCGCAAAGCATTCGACCAAAACCAAGGACCAGAGTGCTGTTATCAAGTTCGCAAAAAGGGCAATTCATAAGTGTGAGGAATATGTTTTTCTTGATAAACTTAAGTACCTGGCTGCCGGTGGACGGCTATCTAAACCCGGTGCATTTTTTGGGGATATGTTACATGTAAAGCCGATCATCAGTCCAACAGCCGAAGGTGCCAAGAAGGTTGGGGCTGTAAGAAATCGAGAAGGGCAACTGGGCTTTGCCCTTGAAAAACTTGAAGCATCATTTGGGGAAAGCGCATCACCTTTTATCATGCTTGAGTATTCGGACAATCATGGTTGGGTCAATGATACGGTTAAAAAATCAATCGAAGCACGTTATCCGTCATCCGAGATTCGCCTGCAGCCTTTATCATTAACCTCCGGCGTTCATATGGGGCCGGGGACTTGGGGTCTGTCATTTTTGCCTGAAGTTGTTTAAACTCTGTGCTGTTGTCAAAGGCTTTATCATCATATTATTGTGCAAACAATTTCAGTTTTCCCCGTGCCTGATTTGACGCTCAGGCGGATTGGGGTGCGAAACTTAAGCAAACAGACTTTAGATTTCAGAATTGTTCGGCAGGAAATCAGGATATGCCTACGAATAAAAATTTCAACGCACCCGCAATCGCACAAAAAGGAAAATTTTCCGTTATTATTCCGGTATACAACCATGAACAAACGATAGAAAGTGTCGCCAAACAATCTTTGGCCCTCAATATTCCGGTATTTGTGGTCGATGACGGTTCAACAGACTCTACCCCTGACAGGATCGTGAACCTTCGTGGCATTTACCCTTTACACCACAACGAAAACCGCGGAAAAGGGGCGGCAATATTGACCGGATTTGCTGAAGCTTTTAAAGTGGCGGATTGGGCCATCACGATAGATGCGGATGGACAACATAATCCAGAAGACGCATTCAAGCTGATTCAGGCAATTCCTGAAAATAAAAGACCGATTATCGTGGGGGTAAGGGAGGGAATGGCTGGAAAGCATGTTCCCTGGACCAGCCGGTTCGGGCGTAAATTCTCTAATTTCTGGGTATTGTTTTCCGGCGGCCCCAGCATGACAGATTCCCAAAGCGGGTTGAGAATATATCCTTTGCCCGAAGCGATGAATCTTAATGTAATTGCAAAACGATTCCAATTTGAAGTCGAAATTCTGGTGAAGGCCAGATCAAAAAAAATACCTGTGATTGAAGCGCCGGTCAGCGTAAATTATCCAAAAGGGATCGAGAGGATATCCCACTTTCATCCATTTTTAGATTTTTTAAGAAACACCCGCACATTTGCCCGACTCATTACCTGGAGGATTCTGATCTATCCGTTCATAGGAAAACGATAAAACAATATTTCAAGTTTCGCACCTAGTATTTTGATAAAAGCCGCATCAGGCATAGGGTAAAAAGAAATTTTTCTGGAAAAAATTGATGGCGAGCGCTTTGACAACTGTACTCCATTGGGAGTGCGAAACTTGAGTATGGGATACCATGAGGAAAATACTCTACCAGTCAATCATTCTCGTGTCCAAAAAATTGGGCCTGTGGGTGTTTATTCTTTATGCCTGGTTTATTGCCACAGGATTTTTCATCTTTTTTCCTTTCAGAGTGACCACAAGCATACGATTTTATCGCGTTCTTTTTAATAACCGTGGATGGTTTTTCCATCTGTGGTGCGCCTGGAAACAGTTTCACAACTTCACAGATGTTTTTTTTGACAGGTTTCTGCTTCATGAGTTCAATGATATTACCTATAGTTCAGAAGGGTGGGAACACTTGGAGGAAACCCTTAAGAACAAAAGCGGCGGGATTCTCCTCATGTCGCATATGGGAAACTGGGAAATCGCCGCCCATCTTTTAAAGCGCAAAAAAAAAGAGCTCAAACTACTTCTTTATATGGGGGTCAAACAGAAAGAACAAATCGAACAGGTACAAAAAGAAAGTCTTGCCCACAGCGGCATCAAAATCATCGCGGTGGACCAGGAGGGCGGATCTCCCTTTGATATAGTGGAGGGGATTAAGTTCATCGAATCGGGTGGCCTGGTTTCCTTAACAGGTGACCTCATATGGAAAAAGGATCAACGGACCGTCCCTGTAAAATTTTTAGGGCATGAGGTGTTCCTACCGAAAGCGCCATATTTACTTGCGCTATTGTCAGGTGCCCCATTGTTTGTTTTCTTCGCCTTTCGCACAAGGAAAAAACAATACTATTTCACCCTGTCTGAGCCGATATACATCCAGACGTCCTCCCGTGACAAAAGAACAGAGGCTATCTGGCAGGCCGCTCAACGATATGCCGATATCCTCGAAACCAAACTCCGGCGACATCCGTTGCAGTGGTACCACTTTAAACCTTTTTTACCCCGAAACCCAAATAGGCGGTCCAACAAACGCCCTCGGTTTTAATGACCGGTCTCTCCATTAAAGGGGTGAGTTCAAACATCGATCACCGGCGTTTCGATCAGTTTGATCCATTTCGCGAGATTGATTTCGCTTTTTATGTCAGTCAGAACAATAGTATGGCAACGATTAGTACGGCAATGATATGGGCGGCGATAATTGCAGCTCGGTTGAGGTGATAGAATTCATTCAGCTTCTGCAGCCTCCTAAGTCCGCCGCATAGCCGTCTGAACCGGTCTATGTGTAAATATCTTTCATTGTCTGAGGGAGAGTTACCTTGAAATGCAAACGACGGATAGGCTGCGTACATGCGGTCATTATTTAAATCGCACAGAAAATCGTCAAAAGGTATCTTCTGCCAGGGTGTCTGAACAAGCTTTTCGGCAAATTTCCGGCTGATGGCATATGCATGGGTCAGACTCCGGAATTTCACCTTCAGTACCGACCGATTTTCCGTCCTTCGACACCCCTTGACCATACACCCCAAAAACAGCATGTGCCAGTCTCGATTTTCCGACATAAATGCGATACAATTTCTCAGGGTTTTAAAAGACATACGGTCGAAAACGATGTCATCCTCAAATATCAAAATGGTGCCTGCGCCAGCTTGAATCCCCTTTTCCATACAGTGCAGATGAGACTCATAAATTCCTTGTTCACAGTCCGACGGATGCTTTTCAACGACTACAAACTCAACCCCGTCCGACAGTCCTGCTTTTGTAAATTGATCTTTGGCCTCTTCCCGTCTGTCCGGACGCTCATCCAGCGAAATACAGTAAATTTTATCAAAATAATTCCAGTACACAGTCGAATCGATGCTGTTTTTGTTCAAAACACTTGATTGGATTGAACAGTTCTGCATAACATAGATTTGTCGATACGTTTTTTTATATGGCAAAACAAAAAATATCAAGCAATATCAATATTGGTTTTGACTAAGATGAACGGTAAATCTTTTCCAGACAATGTTCTGATCATCGGATCCGGCATGGGTGGCCTTTCAACAGCCTTGATTCTGTCACAGCTTGGATCCAAGACCACCGTAATAGAGAAGAATCTTCTGGCGGGCGGATTGATGCGCGGTTACATCCGTGATGGGATAGAATGCCCGGTAGGGGTGCACTATCTAGGATCGCTTGACCATGGGCAGGTTTTGCGAAGATTGTTTGATTTTTTGGGCGTATCCCCGAAAATTCCGGTTGAGAAAATGGGGGCGAACGGCATCATCGACCAGTATATTTTCGAGGACTTTGCCTTTAACCTGCCGGAAGGGCTCGATGCGTATGAGGAAAATTTGCAAAATGCTTTTCCAAAGGAACATCGACAGATCACTGCAATAATAAACGCCATCAGGCGAAACGGCAATAAAATGCATGCCCTTGATTTTTTGTTTTCAACACAAAACTACCCTTCGATGCTTGAAGAAATAAAACCGGTCGGTGCACTGCTCACCGAATTGAACTGCTCACCCGGCCTCAGGGCGGTTCTTGGGGTCCCATGTTGCTGGATAGGGGTTCCGATGGCATCCTGTCCTGTTTTTTATCACAATATGGTGCTAGCCACCTACCTGTTTTCATCCTGGAGACTGAAATGCAGTGGTGCGGAATTGGTAAATGTTTTTTCCGAACGCCTCAGATCACTTGGGGGTAACATCATTAAAGGGGATGGCGTAGAAAAGATTCTGGTGAATTCCCGTGTTGTCGAAGGCGTTCAATTGCAATCAGGGGCGGTGCTGAAATCACCGGTTGTCATCGGCGCCGTTCATCCAAAAGTCGTTCTCAATATGCTGCCGGACGGTGCGGTCAAGCCTTCTTATCAGAGGTTAATATCGAAATTGAAAGACACCGATGGCATGTTTTGCGTTCATAGCAAGGTCGATGCCTTAAACCGGCCGGAGATCCCGCATAACATTTTTAAAATCAAAACAGAAAAAAATGGGGATATAGTCGAGTTAAATTACTACCAAATAAGGAAAAGTGAACAGATTGGCAAGAATTTGCTCACCATACTGACATCCGGCAAAGGCGAACAGTGGAAACAATGGGAACACACAAAGTCCGGCCGGCGTGGTGAGGGTTATATCGCCAAAAAGGAAAACAGGGCTTGGCGGTTGATCCGAGAAGCTGAGGATACAATCGGCCCCATGCCAAGTGCAACGCTGGTCGACGTCTATACACCGCTTACCACACGGGACTGGGTAAACAGCCCGGGAGGCTCGGCCTATGGAATTTTACGTTCTTACGAACAATTACTTGAAGTTTCAATCCTGAACCGCACATCTGTTAAGGGATTATTCCTTTCCGGCCAAAACATCATGGCGCCGGGAATTCTGGGAACGATACTCGGTTCTTTTGCCACGGTCAAGCTCATCGTTGGCCGTGATCGGTTTTTTAAGATGTTTCGTCGTTTAGAGCTTGCACAAAAATAGGCCTTTTGCTATCCCATCTTGAAGAAAAAATAACCGGTGCCGCTGGTAGTGGAACGCTTAATCTCTGGAAAACCGGAGTAAAGAAAGGCTTGCATGACACGGGACGAAATCAGGGTTGAGATAATCAGAGTTTTTAACGAACTTTTTGAAATTGAAAATCCAGGCAATGATGACGACCTGCGAGAAGCATATGAGTTTGACAGTATCGATGCCATTGAGCTGCTTGGAGAGATCGAAATCATGCTCGCCTCACCATTGACGCAGTCAGAGAAAAAAAAGGCCATGGAAATTCGGACCATCAATGACATAATTGATTATGTTGAGTCGTTATCGCTCACCCGATCCAAAGGAAGTTCCAATCCCGGAAACATATCGCCTTAAAATCCTAATCTATTAGAAATGGGGCATTAATGGTACGAAGAGTTGTTATTACTGAATGCGCTGCCATAACACCGGTTGGTTACAGTAAGGATGAAATTATCAAGCACCTGATTGAAGGAATTTCCGGGGTTAAAAAATTACGTATCGATGACTTGCTTTCCGACTATATCCACTGCGGTGTGTTCGGAACGATAGATTACCCGATTGCCTATGACTTCAAACGCCAACATCGCAAAACCATGGGCCCGGTTTCCTATTACGCTTGTCAGGTGGCCAAGGAAGTTTTGAAAAAATCCGGTCTGAATAACGATTTTATCACTTCCGGCAAGCTTGGTGTCGCTTTTGGATCAACGCATGGAAGCCCTTCTGTGCAGCGGGAAATCTATAAAACCTTTTTCAGTGAATCACGCTCTGAGTTTGCTTCGATCGGTGCTGTCGATTATTTGAAGTCAATGGTACACACCACGGCGGTGAATATAACAAAGATGTTCGGTATTACCGGGCGTGTCATCTCTTCATCCACTGCCTGCACCACTAGCAGTCAGTCCATTGGCTTTGGGTATGAAATGGTCAAGTACGGCCTTCAGGATGCGATGCTCTGTGGTGGCGCCGATGAATATGATACCACCACCGTAGCCGTTTTTGACAACCTGCTGGCATGCTCAACCGAATTTAATGATACCCCGCATCTTACACCCCGTCCCTTTGACGTACAAAGGGATGGCCTGGTTGTGGGAGAAGGGGCCGGGGCTGTTTTGCTGGAAGAGTATGAATCAGCAAAAAAAAGAGACGCGAACATACTGGGTGAAATCATCGGATTTTCGTGCAACAACAACGGCGGCGATTTGATTTTGCCGAATATAGACGGAATCACGCAAACCATACGGCTGGGACTCAAAGATGCGGATATTGGTGCCGATTCGGTCGATTTCATCAGTGCACATGCCACCGCCACCAAAATGGGGGATGTGATAGAGGCCCAGGCAATGGGCAGGGTATATGGCGACTCACCGGTGGTGACCGGGCTGAAAAGTTATATGGGACACACCATGGGATCATGCGGGGTAATCGAAACGATTATCACCCTTTATATGATGCACGAGGGGTTTATTGCGCCCACCTTGAATCTAGACACCGTGGATGAGCGGTGCGCCATGGTTAAACACGCAAAAACGCTCATCGAATCCAATATCGACATTGCCGCTATCCAGAATTTTGCTTTTGGTGGAGTGAATACCTGCTTAATACTAAGAAAAGCAGGCCCGTAAACTTTCAGACAGCACCGGATGAAAAACACTGAATCTCACCGACTGTGCCAACATTTTAAGCCTTTTTTTGACCTGGCCATTACACTGTCACTCTGGGTTTATTTTACGCTCGGTTTTATCATTTTCTTTTTCCCATTTTATCTGACGGCTTACCTGTTTTTAAAAAACTGCCAAACTGCTTTTCAGCGATTAAACCATCGATTCTTTAAAGGATTTTTTTTTCTAATCCGGTTACTGATTCCAGGGCATATATGGCGGATCCCGGATGAAATCATGTCTATCCGCTCCTCCATTATCGTGTGCAACCACATATCGTATCTAGATCCGATTCTTTTGATATCATTGTTTGAAAAACAGAAAACCATTGTGAAAAGCACCTTTTTTAATGTGCCTGTGTTCAGCCGATTGCTAAAGCTGTCCGGTTATATTCCCTCTACCTCCAGAGGAAAACTGGCCGATTTATTGATTCAACAGATCGAAACCATGGGCGATTTTCTGGCCTTCGGAGGAAATTTATTTATCTTTCCGGAGGGCACCCGCAGCCGCAACGGCATCACTGGCAGGCTCAACAAAGGTGCCTTTAAAATTGCCGGGCGCTGTAAAACACCGATTAACGTCCTGTATATTCGTAACACCAACCAATTATTTCAACCGGGAAAATTTTTCTTCAATACCTGTATTTCAAACACCATCACCATTGAGCATCTCGCCTGTATCGAGCCAGATTACCAAAGCAACGGTTTTACAATAACAGGTTTGATGTCAGAGGTGTACGCGTTGTTCAACGCACAAATTGAAAAACATGACGGCTGATCTTCTCCGTTGCCTTTGTTCGGGGTATTGGACCGAGACATCAAGCGTCTCCCTTCAACCTTCTTCCGGGGGGAGAGATGAGCGATTGAGGATTTGATGAAGATAATCTTGATGTCCATGCCGGACACGAGATTCTTATTATCGATCTGATCCGAAAAAGAAGACAGCTTAAACAATATGTGACCCAAACGATTTTAGAAACGCGCCCGGATCTGGTCGGTTTATCCGCCATGGCATGGCAGTACGGAACCAGTATAAAATTGACCCGGTTGATAAAACAGATACTACCCGGTGTGAAAATTCTTATTGGCGGGTATCACCCTACCTTAATGTACGAAGAGATTGCCGTATCACCCGAGGCCGAATATATCGATTTTATGATCCGCGGGGAAGGCGAGGAAGCCTGCCGCCGACTGGTTAATGCACTGGACGGGAAGGACTCGGTCAAAGAGATTGCTTCGCTGTCATATAAGCGCGATCATCAATTTGTACACAACCCGCCGGGCGAACTACTCGATCTATCTCGGCTTAAACTCCCCATTCGAGAAAAAAAGACGCTTGACCTGGGGATATCACATCATGAATTCCAAAGTCGAAGTCATGGAAACATCCCGGGGCTGCACCTGCGCGTGTACATACTGCTGTATGAAACAGATGCACAGCCAATCGTTCCGGCCCTTTCCCTTTGAACGCATCATTGCCGATCTGGATGACATCTATTATTATCGCAACACCCGCTGGGTGTTTATCGCCGATGATAATTTGGTGCTGGATCCCAACCGGGTGGTGGAGATCTGTCAGAAGATTGTGGCGCACAATATGTCCCTGGCGGAAATAAAAACGGTTTTTTTGGTGATTGAAAATGTATCGGAAAAGAGCCTCGCCATGGCACGAAAGGGAAATATTGTTGACGCTTCCCGAAAAGCCGTTGAAAACTGTCACAAATACGGCATCATGGTGATCGGTGGTCTGATTTTTGGTTTCCCGGATGATGACGAACAGGCTATCATTGACAATTATCAATATTTTAAATCGACTGGAGCCGACACCGCCTACTGCCAGATCCTTACCCCCTACCCTAAAACAGAGATACGTCAACACCTTCTGGACAAAGGACTGGTCACCAATATCGATGATTATAAGCGGTACAACGGGTTATGGGCCAATGCGAAAACCAAACACATAGAATCCGACAAGCTTCAATATCTGTTCTGGTATCACAGACAAAACGTTTTGGGATAGTGGAAACCCTCTGAACATATTAGGAACCAAAGCCTTTTATGGACGTCGATCTGGATATACGCCTTCAGGCCGATGATGAAGTTCTTTATCGGCTGCAGGCTCAAAAAGCATGGCTGGAGATGAAGCGCCGGGCAGGCAGGAATGTTTTTAAGAATTAAACTTGTGAAGATACAGTATATCATCCGAACTACCGTTTCAACCGGACGCTCGTTCCTCGCGCCAGTTAAGCGGGTTTGTGGCACTATATTTCGAACAAAATTCAGATATTTTCGTTGTAATTTGCTGAAATTATCGGTTCCGAGATTTTAGCTCACAGTCAAACCGACGAAAATAAGTCCGACGGTTTTCCAAACGCCCGAGACGCAAGGGCTCGATTTCGGGGTTTAAACGTGTTGTCCGCCATTTCCTTTTGAATCACCTGCTGAAATAGCCTGAACATCTTCATTTCCTGGGGCTCATCGCGGTAAAAGGTATCCCAGGCATAATAAAACAGTTCCTGCAGTTTTTCCGGAGACATATGCTTCGGATAGTACACAACTTTATCCGCAGAGTAATCGTCCCATTGATATGAAAAAATTCTGTCCTGCTGGTTTAGGTCATTAAAAGCGTTGGTATGTGGGAAGGGGGTTAGCACGGTAAATTCCGCCAGATCCAGCTCGATTTCCAGTAAAAAGTCGATTAATCGCTTAATATCGTCTTCCGTGTGACGGTCCAGTCCGAGAAGGACTGTACCCTCGACCCCGATACCGTAATCATGGTATCGTTTAACCCTATCCCTGATGTAATCGGAGGTATCAAAAACAGCCTGATACACATACCATGCTCCGGCCTGTGCCGCCAGATCGAGCACTTCCGGTTTATCCTCAATGGGATGGCTGCACCACTTTTTCTTAAGGGGTATCATTTCCCGAAATAACGCCTTTTCCCAGCCGGTATCCTGGGCCAGGGAATTGTCCACGAGAAATAGACGGTTATTGTCAATCCCTGCCATCTCTTCGATGACTTTATCAATGGGGCGCGGTCTGAACTGCCTCCCACCGAGATAAGTTACAGCGCACGGGTAGCAGTGGAATCGACATCCACGCGACGCATGGACCAGATCAACCATCTGAATGCCTCTATAATTATATTGGTCTTTTTTTAAAATATCCCGCCGAGCGGTGCCGACCATTTCAATGGAAGGTCTGTCCTCCAGATAATTATATACCTTTTGTAGCTGTCCTTTTTTAAAGTCCGTCAGGACCTGATCCATCCTACCCTCAGCTTCACCGATAAAAACGGAGTCCGCATGGGTCATGGTCTCTTCGGCATGCAACATGGTGCCGATACCGCCACAGATCACCTTAACTCCTTTTTGCCGGTATGTGTCGGCAATTTTCCAGCCACGTTTGACCTGGGCAGTCAGCATCTGGGATATGCCGACAAAATCGACCGGGTCATCAAAATTGACCGATTCCAGATTTTCATCAATAAATTCCACCTCAACGTCATCCGGCAATGCAGCGGCAAATACAACCGGACCGTGGGGGGGTAAGTGAAATTCAGTTTGCCTCTCAAGTTTTGGCCATTTTGGATATATAAGTTTGAATTTCATCAACCCCCCGGAACCCAGTAGATCGGTTTCATGGTATTTTGTTAAACAAAACCCCTTTCAATGGCGGATTGAGAATCACATTTGTAAACTCGAGCCGGGTAAAGGAATTCTCTCCTTCATAAATGGTGACCGATTTGATGGCACCGGGGCGATCTGAAAGTCTGATTTCAATTTGTTGAATCATTCGTGCCGTATTTTTTTCCTTGGGGCTGAGCACGATCAGGCGGCCGTGTGCCAGTCGTGCATGAAACGCCCGGTTTTCATCAAACCGCCCTTCGATCCACCGAGTAATTTCCTGAAGCATCATCTGCATAAACGGCATATTGGCACCGTCCTCCTCGGTGATTGTGCCATTTTCCTCGATATACCGTATGGTTTTGCCCCGGTGCATCAGCATAATGCTTTTCACCGGTGCTCGATATTCCCAGCGCAGCGAATTGGGTGATCGAAAATGGAAAACACCTTTGGACACAAGGGGCCGAAAAAGGATTTTCATATGCTTTTCCTGGGTAAACTCAGCGCTGACGGTGGTGACTTTCCCGGCTGCATTTCTTATACCGTCCCAGGTATCTGCCCAACCGGTGCACAGGTAAGCGGTCCCCAACAGGAGAACGCATAAGTATTTGTGGGATATTCTTGATTTCTGCATGCCGATGGTGTTGTTAAAACTGTTTCCTAAAACATCCCCCCGTTTACGGAGACAACCTGGGCGGTGATATAGGACGCATCTTTAGAACATAGGAACCTGACCACTTTTGCCACTTCCTCCGGTCGCCCAACCCTTGCCATCGGGATCATTGATTTGATATTTTTAATGGAGACATCATTTATCATATCGGTATCGATCAGCCCCGGAGCCACCACATTAACACGAATCCCCAATCGGGCGACTTCGGATGCAACCACGCGACTGGCGCCGATTAGCCCCGCCTTGGCTGCTGAGTAATTGGACTGGCCCCTATTCCCAAAGAAACCGGCGACCGAAGCGATCGATACGATCGCTCCCCGCTTTTGCAGGATCATTTTTTCAAGCACAGGCTTTGTAACATTGTAAAACCCTTTCAAGCTTGTGTCGATGACCGTGTTCCAATCTTTAATCGGCATCAGGATAAACAGATTATCGGCCGTGATCCCGGCATTGTTGACCAAAACGTCAACCGATTCAAAACTGTTTATGATACCATCTAGGGCATGCCCGGTTTCCCTGTCATTTGAGACATCAAATTGTATGATATTACCGTCGGCCCCTTCATGCTTTACCATATCAAGGGTTTTAACTGCCCCTTGTTCATCAGACCTGTAGTTGACGACGATATAGTATCCGTATTTTGCCAGCTCAACACAGATCGCACGTCCAATTCCCTTGCTTGCGCCGGTGACAATCGCAACCTTTTCCCATTTGGTTTCATTCATCGTAACCTATCTCCTTTAAACGCAATTCTTCACCTTTTATGCTGAATCGGTTTGGATGAGTTGTAATTGAACCTCACTCATAATGTTTGAACCCACTTTGGATATGCCCAGAATTTCTCGGTAACTTTCATACTCAAATTGATTTTCAGCACATGTTATGATCCGGGAATTTAATGAAACCGCATCAAAAAAAAACCGCGACTGTTTGATTCCGACCAACCAGCCTTCTTTTTTAGAATTTTTACCTTTTTTTTCAATTCTAACCCATCCATTGACGATTCCTGCTGTTTGTGCAACCAGTTCAATCAGAATGAGTGAACTGACGGCTTTTCCGTCAAATAAAGGCCACAGTTCGGTAACGGTGGCACCTGTTACGGCCTTTTTATCGTCCACCTCAATAATTTCATCGATGAGCAACATTCTACCCCGATGGGGCAAAAGATCCTCAATGCCGATGTTGGTCTGGGTCATGATCTTTATATCTTTTTGAATTCTTGATCTGAAAATTGTTGCTATAAGTACCACAAAAATATATTTACAAAAAACTTAAACATAAATTTTTAAATACTATATTTTAGAACTATTGTAAAGAAACATGGATTGCAGTAATCTCCCTTCTCGCATGTAGCGAATAACTTCAAAAACCGGTTAACCCGTTCGTTGCCAATGAATCCAATGGAAAAGCTGCTGAACGAACTTAAAATCAAGATTGTTGAAATTTTAAATCTGATCGATGTGCACCCCGATGATATTAAGGAAGATGACCAGCTGGTCGGAGGAGATCTTGAAATCGATTCTATCGATGTACTTGAACTGGTCATTATGATTGAAAAGGATTATGGCATTAAAATCGATAACCGGGATCTCGGGGCTAAAATATTTGCGACTCTGAGAACCTTGGCCGGATATATTTATGAAAACGCGCCGGAGTTATCTAGTTGACCGATGTGCAAAATTACATTTGTGGAATGGGAATCATCAGTTCCCTGGGACACGGGATCAAACAAACAAAATATGCCCTCCAAACAGGTCGATCGGGTATTGGGCCGTTAACACTTTTTTCAACCGCTGCCAACCCGCCGCTTCCGGTTGGGGAAATCCCCGGCTCGATCGATAGCGGGTCCCTATCCCGCACCCACCAACTTGCCCGTCTAGCCGCCGAACAGGCCATGGCCAAATGCGAACAATCGCCGGATGCAGTGGTAATGGGAATTACAACAGGCGGCATTTTGACTACTGAAATGCATTTACAAAAAAAGGCCTATAGTCCCGAACTGTACCGATATCATGCGGTCGGATCGGTTGCCGAGGAAATCGCCCGGCGATACCGATGCACAGGACCGGTGATTACGGTTTCAACCGCCTGCTCTTCCGGAACCGTAGCCATAAAAATCGCGATTGAAATGCTGCGGGCCGGCCTTTTCAAGCGGGTTCTGACCGGGGGCGCGGATTCTCTGTGCCGTCTGACCTATCACGGATTTAACTCCCTGCAGCTTATCGATCCTGAAGGTGCCCGGCCGCTGGATGAAAATCGACGGGGAATGTCTGTGGCCGAAGGGGCGGCGATGTTACTGCTCGCTGCCGATCAGCCAGACAACGCCGTTGCAGAGATCCTAGGGGCTGGATTGTCGTGTGATGCCCACCATTCTGTCACACCCCATCCCCAGGGTAAGGGTGCACTAGCCGCCATGCAAGCCGCGATAAAGGATGCGGGAATTTCCATTTCCGCCATCGATTATATCAACCTTCATGGTACCGGTACGCCGGATAATGATCTTTCCGAGGCCCATGCCATCAATAGACTCTTTTCCGTACAAAAACCTTTATTGTCATCCGTCAAGGGCGCTTTTGGACATTCGCTTGCAGCTTCCGGCGCCATTGAAGCTGTGGTTTCAGCTATCTGTGTTTCCAGCCATCTGGTTCCTGCAAATACAGGGTGCCGTTTCCCAGACCCCGATCTAAAATTGGAACCAGTAAGGCAACCCGCCAGCGTGCCGGTTGATTGCGTTTTATCAAACTCATTTGGTTTTGGAGGAAATAACGCTTCAGTCATCATCGGCGCTCCTGATAAAGCTGATTGTTCCATATCTTCAGCAAAAATTAAACCCCTGGCCATCCTCGGTTGTGCCTGTACGACCGGGGCCGGAACAACGGAAGCGACGATGGCAAATCTTTCAAAGGGAGCGGCCTGCAAAGGCATGCTTTCAGTTCAGGCAATATCAAAAAATCTTTCTCCCCGGACTGTCCGGCGGCTTAAACGTCTACCCCGAATGGCATTGTCCCTGGCGCTTGCAGCCTATGAGAATGCAAACAGGGAAGAGAAGCCTTCATCGGTTTTTTTGGGAACCGGTTGGGGGGCAATATCGGAAACCTATGATTTTTTGACCGGTCTTTTTGAAACCGATGAACGGTTTCCGAGCCCGACCGATTTTGTCGCTTCGGTCCACAATGCACCCAGCGGCCAGATTGCCCTGAAGTTTCGATCAACAGGCCCTAATATCACGACCAGTGGCGGAGATTATTCATTTGAACAGGCATTATTGTCAGCCCATCTTCTTTCAAGAGATATCGGTGAAAGCTTTTTTGTCATGGGGGTGGATGAATCCCATCCGGTGGTGTCACACCTATTTGACAAATCGGTTGTGGCAGACGATATCCCTTCGGATGGCGGGGGATCATTTTGTTTAATTGGGGCACACGACCTGTCTGAATTATACCTCAACCTTGCATTTTACGAAAATACCGAAAACAATCCCGGGGTGATCTCATCACTAATCGGGCAACTGGGAGGGCCCCGAAAAATAAAAACTTCCTATGGCATTCTAATGGTGGGAATCCCCGGGGGGGACCGCTGGGAAGGAGAAAAACAACTTCGGACATTTCTTTCATTATCAGGCTTTAAAGATCCGTTGATTGACTATCGAAAATTAATCGGTGAATTTGCATCCGCTTCCGCAGTGGCCGCAGTGATAGCCACAAAATTTATCGAAGACAGGAAAATCCCTCCACGGTTCTGTAATAACCGCAGCTTCCGACTGAACGGAAAAGGAGCTTTGGTTCTCGGGCTGGGCAAATTTATAACGGCTATGGAAGTGCTGAGGCGATGAAAATACTGCTTATTTCTGCTAATACCCTCACCGCGCCCTATCCGGTTTATCCGCTGGGATTGGATTATGTAGCCAGGGCCGTTGAAGATAAACATCAGGTTAAACTTGCAGATATGAACAGTCTCCGGGATGATGAACACCTGGGAGAAATAATAAGGGGGTTTTCACCGGATATACTCGGTATATCCCTGCGGAATATTGACAACACCGACGCCGTTGACCCGACAGGGTTTATCGAAACTTATCGTAAACTTATTCAAAAAATCAGAGGTTATTCCAATGCATTGATTGTTTTGGGTGGAAGCGGATTTACCATATTTCCCGAAGAGATTTTAGATAGCCTTAATGCCGATTACGGAATTATCGGCGAGGGTGAACGACTGGCGTTGCTGCTGGACGCCATTGAAAACAATAAAGATGTTGCGACAATTCCCGGCGTTGTCACCCCCCATATCCGCAAACCGATTCCCCCACCCTGGGACAAAAAGTTTTCCCAGCAATTTCATATAAATCATTCCCACTTCGGATTCTATTTGAAAAAAGGGGGGATGTTGAACCTGCAAACAAAGCGAGGGTGTAAATATAATTGCATATACTGCATTTATCCATATATCGAAGGTCACAGACAGCGTTTCATTGACCCGACCGATGTTGCGAATACAGCCCTCCGGCTTCAGTCAGCCGGAGCAAAATACTTTTTTATTACAGATTCGGTGTTTAATTCAAACTATTCCCATAACATAGCGATCGCCCAGGCATTTAAAAAAGCCGGAGTTTCCATACCGTGGGGTGCTTTTTTTGCGCCGATCGAGTCCCCTGCCGATTATTTTCAGATTATGTGTGATGCAGGGTTGACCCATGTCGAACTCGGCACCGAGTCCCTGTCAAATCGTGTATTGTCATCCTATTGCAAACCGTTTCAGGTTCAACACATTGTTGATACGCATCAGCATGCAATTGATGCGGGATTGAACGTAGCACATTACTTTTTGATAGGGGGTCCGGGTGAGAATTCAGAGACCCTAAACGAAACACTCTCAAATGTTGATAAACTTAAAAAATCTGTTTTATTTTTTTTCTGTGGTATGCGTATCTACCCGCATACAAAGCTCTATGAAATGTCGGTCAAGGAAGGGCAAATATTAAAAACCCAGAGCGTTTTGGAACCGGTGTTTTATCATACGCCATCCATTGACACCGATGAAATCATTCGGCGTGTGAAAAATGAGGCCAAAAATAGACCCAACTGGGTTATTGGATCAGGAGGAACAGAAACAACCAATATCACCGCTAAATTGTATCGACGAGGGCATATTGGTCCGCTGTGGGAATATTTAATCCGATAATAGATCCTGTTTTTCAGCAGAACATCAGATTGATTTTATTTGAATAGGACTTTACGATGTGGTATATCCGAAAAAAAATAAATCAAGCCAATTCAAAAGAGATCTCTGCTGATATTCAGGTACCGCGGGACTCAACCTGGTTTTCCGGACATTTTCCAGGAGATCCGATACTTCCGGGAATTGCCCAACTGGGAATGGTTTTTGATGCCATCCATCAGCTATGCAATCGCAACATAAAAATTTCCAGCATTAACCGGGTAAGATTTAAACAAATTATCAGGCCCGATGATCATTTGGAAATTATTATCGTACCCCGGGAAAATTATGCAAAATCGTATTCTTTTCGCATAATGGTTGGGGAAAAACTGGTCTGCAGCGGCGTGATGACGGTTGAAAGTGGCACGCATAATAAAAGGAAAGGTTCAGCGGGATCTTCAACTTAGTTGTTTTGGGCAGGGGGTAAAACTTGGGATATTAATCTAAGAATAAGGGAGAAAAGTGAGAATGCCCACCGGAACTGATATTGAAAAAATAATCCTTCATGTTGCGGAGATAATGATTAACGAACTCAAACTTGAAGATGTAACGCCTGAGACATTTGACCCGGAAATCGACCTGGTTGATGAAGTGGGAATCGATAGTATGGATCTGGCAACTGTGGCACTGGTGCTTCGGGATCAATATGGGATCAGAATCGATGAGGACGATTATCCCAAGCTGACAAATATTCGTTTAATCTCAGAATATATTGAGAAAAAACTAAATGAAAAATCCGAAGCTGCAGCCTGTTAAATTTGGAGAAGGTGAATGGATGTTTTAACAAACAACCATACCGGCATTGGGAAGAGTTTATTCAATAAAGAATGGAAATTTTCCGATATCTTATTGGATCAGCAAATCCGAGAAAAATGGGAAAAGGTTCGCAAATTTTTCTTTCTGCGTGAATCAACCTATGACATGGCCAACCGGTGCAATATCAGGTGTGAAGGTTGTTATTACTATAAGGGGAACAAACAATTTGCCAAAGAGAATGGGGATGCGAATGCATGGCGCAAACTCATGCAAAAAGAGCAAGCAAGGGGAATTACCTATGTTGTCCTTGCCGGAGCCGAACCTTCATTGGTTCCCGAGCTCTGTGAAGTCTGCTTTCAGGAAATGCCCCTCGGCGCCATTGCGACCAACGGGTTAAAGTTCATCCCCGAATCGATCGACTATAAAATACATATCTCTGTCTGGGGAAATGATGAGACCAGCTTAAAAATCCGCAATGCAAAGAACATGCTGTTCAGACAAATCGAAAACTATCAAAGTGACCCGAGAGCTGTTTTTGTTTACACGTTTACACGGGATAATATTGATCAAGTCTATGGGGTTACCGAAACCTTGGCCAAGCATGGATGTAAACTCACCTTCAACGTGTTTTCCGCCCCGGTTGGATACGATGGCCCCTTGCGCCACACGGCCGCGACTCTGGATCATACCCGAAAAACCATGATCGATCTGTTGTTACAATTTCCCGATATTGTACTTTTTTCCCACTATAATGCCGTAGCTCACACGCATCAATACGGGCTGCACGACCTGTATTCCTGTTCATATCCGCGCATGAATCCATCTACGGATATCGGACTCGGTCGATCTTTTAGACAGTATCGGACCGATCTGACATGGGATAGAAGCGTTGCCTGCTGTGTGCCGGACACAGACTGCACCGATTGCAGACATTATGCAGCCGGCAGTGCGGTTGTTACCGCTCGAATGTTCCGACACGCTTTAGACCCTGACACGTTTAAATCCTGGCTGGATTATGTCAACACCTATCTCGCCGTCTGGGTGGTCAAATATGATCAAGGTGAAAATCTTATCAATCAGCCGGTTGCACCGCCCGGGCATGCTGTCTTTTAATTTTTCAGCGACCGAAAAACCACCTTTTAAATCGAAAACAGCATGTGTTGAAGGAGTACTTGATGAAGACCGTCAGTTCATTGCTGGATAAAAAATGGTATGAACGCTATAAAAAGATTTCAAACCTCAATATCCGCAGTTCTATCTATGATGTGACCAATCGGTGTAATTTGCGCTGTAAAGGGTGTTTCTTTTTTTCTTCAAACGAAGAAAAGGCCGCCCCTGAAGAAATGGATATTAGAAAATGGGAAGCTTTTATTGACCGGGAAAAAAAACGCGGGGTTAATCTCGCCATACTGATCGGCGGGGAACCGACACTTTGCTTGGACAGGGTCGAGGCGTTTTATAAACATCTGCCGACGTTTTGCGCCACAAACGGCCTGATAAAAATTTCACGGGACAGATTCCCGGATTTAATGCTCGGCATATCTCTATGGGGAAATGAAGCGGATGAAAAGCTGCTCAGGGGCAAAGATACCTTTAGCATTTCCAGTAGAAATTATGAAGGAGATCCGAACGTTTATTATCTCTATACCCTCACCCCCATGCAGATTGGAAAAATTGATCAAATCATAGGGAGGATAAGAGACGTCGATCTGAAAGTCCATCTGCAACTTCTCTCAAACGATGAAGGTATTGACGGCTTTAACTGGAAACCGGAGGTGCTGAATGACCTGAGGTTCGAAATGGACGATGTGCTGGACAAATTCCCCGACACCGTCATATCTTCCAAATATTATCATGAAATAATTACGACCGGAAAAATGTTAGGAAGAGTATTTGGATGGAACGAATGTCCTTCCGTCACCCAACCGTTGGATAACCGGTCCCCCCGTCCTAAAAGATTGATAGAATTTATCCGGTGGGCATCTGACCTCAAAACCATGCATCGATGCTGCACCTCTGAAACCAGAGACTGTTTCACCTGTAAAGATGGCGCCGCCCACATGAGCTGGGTTATGGTGAACAAACGGGCCCACATCCGAACGACCAAGGATCTTCAAAATTGGATTGAAATCTATGAGATGTTCGCTAAACTTTATCAATTTATTCCCTGGTAACAGGTGGGGTACACCCGGTCGTTCCCTTCGGCAGACTTTTGTCGATGCTCCTCGATCCCTGTCGATTTACAAAATTGTAGAAATGGCTATACTGGGTAATCAGGGTAAAAAAACGTCTCATCAGTTTTGGGTTTATCGTCCAGGTTTTTTTCATGGTTCGAAAAAACAGGGACCGGATCTCCGGTTTTTCTTTGAAGATAAAATGTTTAAAAATTCGGTATCCAAACCATAGCTGACGGATATCGCCCTTTTTATTGTTGTAAGCGATATTAGAATATTCGATATTCTTGAGCCACTGCTCCAGCCTGGTTTCAAAGGATTCAGGCTCATATATCCTTCTAAAAAAATCCCAGTAGAGTCTGGTCAATTCGTCTATGCTCATCTGTTTCGGTATAATATTTGTATGCAACTGCCATTCCCCGGAAAAACTATCTCCTGCTATTCTTCCTTCCTTTTTCAGCCTTTCATAGAGTGGCGTATATTTTGGAGCATTTAACAAGCTTATCCCGGCAATGGGACTGTTAGTGCTCTTAATAAAACTATAAAGATCGTCAAAAACACTATTGTCGTCGTTGTCGAAACCAACGATCAGGCCAAGAAAAGGTACGACGCCAAAACGTGAAATCCTTTTGATTCTTTCATAAATATCATGCTTGAGATTCTGGGTTTTATTCACCTCTTTCAGGCTGGCTTCCCGTACGGTTTCGACCCCCAGGAAAAGCATCGAAAATCGGCAATCAGAAAATATTTTCAGAAGGCTTTCATCATCAGCGACGTGAACGGATATCTGGGTAGAGAAAGATAATGGACGGGTTTGGGCTACATTCCATTGAATCAGCCTAGATAATAATTCTGTGGTGAACTGTTTATTACCCAAAAAATTGTCATCTGAAAAAAAAATTGTTCGTGCCCCGATTTTGTGAGCACTTTGGACTTCTACCAGAATCTGGTCTACAGTTTTTGTCCGGTATACCCTTCCGGCATGCTGGATAACATCACAGAAATCACATCGATTGGGACATCCCCGGCTGGTCTGAACGCTTATATTGACGTAATCGTTGGAGTTAATTAACGACCAGTCCGGTGCCGGGCTGTTCTTTATATCAATATGTTCAACCTGTTCATAAACTTTCTCGGCCTTTTTGTTCACCCATTGGCGTAGAAATATCGGCCAGATATGTTCCGCTTCTCCGATAAAATGATAGTCGACCAGACCCTTGCATTCATCGGCTTCGATTGAGGCATAAGTGCCCCCCAAGGCCACCGGCCGACCTTTTTCTCGAAACATTTTACAGAGTTCATGTATCCTTTCGGAATGAAGAGTAGCCCCAGTAATGGCAACCAGATCGCATTCAAGATCAAAATCGATTTTTGATACATTCTCGTCGTAGAGAACATATTCAATATTCACATCATCCGGTGTCAGCGCCATCAATGTGGCCAGAGCCGAATTCGGCATTAGAGTTTTGGCACCCAGAATCTCAACCATAGTCTGCATGGACCAGAGGCTTTCAGGATGTCTGGGGGCTATAAGACATATTCTTTTATAGTTTTCTCCCCGGCCGTACCGTTTGACTTCTTTAGTGTTCATTCGTTTTAATATTGATCGTTTTATTTATTTGTGAGGCTCAGACAAAGGTATCGGATGTTGGCATACTTAAATCATGTCTGGAAATGACCATCATGGATAATCATATAATTTTTTTTGCTAAGTTACAAGGTTATAAGGAACATGCGATTGCCACGTCTATCTCTATTTTTCTATTGACAGGTTTCCTGCGCCAAAAATTCCAACATTTCAGTCTGTTTCCAGAAAAATGCCTCCTTGACAATACGACCGGTATCCGGTATCTTAATCCAAGACGTCTGTTGCCGCAGTATGATTGCTGTTTGATATCCAACCCCGCTTCATATTGGGATTCAACCGGTTATAGTACCTAACCTTAAATTTTCCCTTGCTTCGATCTCAAAAAGGAACTTCTTATCAAACAAATATCTTCCAGTCTCCTTGATTCCGGCCGATAAAAGATTACGCCAACACCGGAAGTGTATATTCAACCCATTTTACTAAAGATTGGGTAAATTCGGTTTATATATGCCACCAGAAAAACCAGTAATTGTCGGATATGATGCGATTTCACCACTGGGAACCGACATGAAAACCCAATGGGCTAAAGCAGTTATGGGTCAAAGCGGAATTGGTGGATTGACACGCTTTGCACTAACCGATGATTTTCCGGTCCATATCGCCGGTGAGGTAGATAATATAGACACCGAATTATACCCCTTTTTAAGCCCGCGCAACCTTGCGCTGTGGCCCTCACCAATTTTTAAGTACGCGATGTTAGTGGTGCACCGAGCCCTTGTAAAAAGCGGAATAGAAATCACGCCAGAATTATCATCAAGGGTCGCGATTACATTCAGCTCGGCGGTGGGAGGGCAAGATACCGTCCTGAAGGCAGACAGGCGTTTGATCTCTGAAAGCAAGTTGCCCCCACCGTACACCAATCCAAATTCATGTATAAATATGGTTGGAGGAAAAATATCGATTTTAACCAACGCCACTGGTCCGATTACTTCAACCATTACCGCGTGTGCCACCGGTGTTACCTCGATGATTATCGGCGCGATGCTTTTGGCGCAAGGCATGGCAGATATTGCGCTATGCGGTGCGGTCGATTTTGCCCTTGTCGAACCGATCGTCGCCGGGTTTGCTACCATGGGGGGTGCCTACAGCCATAAATCCGAACATGCTCGGGAGCCTGCAGGTAAAGCCAGTCGCCCATTTTCGATTGACCGAAGAGGGTTTGTCGTTTCTGAAGGTGCAGGTTGTATCATTATTGCCACAAAAGAATTCGCCGCGGCCCATGGTCTGGACAACAAAATCGAAATCGCCGGATGGGGTATGACCTCAGATGCGCACCATTTTGTAGCCCCCTATTTGAAGACCGTCACCCGATGCATTGCCGAATGCATTGACAATTCAGGAATATCGTCGCATGATATTGATGTTGTAAATGTCCATGCCGCATCCACAAAAGTCGGCGATAAAGTGGAATATCAAGCCCTAAAAGCCGTATTCGGTGAGGCAATGCCTCCGGTTTCTGCAAATAAATCCCTTATTGGACATGCGATGGGCGCCTCCAGCGCGATTGAATCGATATTTGCCATTGAAGGGATGCTGAACGGCGTCGTACTTCCAACCATTAATTATACCCCGGACCCGGAGTTGCTTTTGGACTGTGTGGGAGAAGGTGTACGCCGGCTGGATCAGGAGTATGTATTGAAAAACTCTTTCGGCTTTGGCGGTTGCAACTCATGTATCATTTTTCGCAGGACAGGTTAAAGTAACAAATGAAAGCGCCAAAAAACAGACGCGTGTTTGTCATCGGATATGGTGCGGCCACTCCTCTGGGAGCGACCTTTGCAAAGACATGGAAACAGGCGGTACAGGGAGAAGCTGGTTTTCGGCGATTAACCAGATGTCAGACCGATTCCCGTGCCAATGTGGTCGGAGAAATTCCGGATTGGGATCCCATGACCCTCAATTTTATGGATCGAAAAGAAGTCTACAATTGGAATGCGGATTATGTTTTTTTAACCATGGCAGTCTGCAAAGAGGCGCTGGAGGATGCGGGCATAGAACTTGATGGTGATACAGGCCCCAAAACTGCTTGCCTGATCGGGTCAGCTTTGAACGGAACCGATTCCTTCCGAGTTGCCATGGACAATTATGTGAACCGGGGACCGCTGAAAGTCAGCCCTTACCTCCTTCCCAATTTATGCGCCAATCTGCCAGCGGGGAAGGCCGGGATGTTGTTGGGCTTTACCGGGCCTATATTTTCGCCTCAAGGGGCCTGTGCTTCCGGTAACCACGCGATTGCCATCGGGGCCAGGATGATCAGGGACGGTGATTGTGATTTTGTTCTCGCCGGCGGTGTAGATGCCTGTCTAATCCCTGAAATTATTCAAGGTTTTGCCAATATGCTGGCGACTATCAGCGTCAGCCCCCAGGATCGTGCCTACAATGATCCGTCCCAGGCCTCCCGGCCCTTTAGCATTGACCGAAAAGGAATCGTTCTTTCAGAGGGGGCGGGCGCTGTGGTCCTGGCCGCTGATGAGGCGGTGTCAAATTATCGGCTGGCGCCAAAAGCCGAAGTGATGGGTATAGGCTGGACCTCCGACGCCTACCACTTTACGCTTCCCAACCATAATACAATTATCCGGGCCATTCACGAAGCCATAGATGACGCCGGGCTTGTGTCGGATGATATTCAATATGTCAATGCCCATGGGACGTCGACACCAAAAGGCGACGCCACGGAGATCAAGTGTCTCAGGACCGTATTCGGCCAGCGGCTTCCGAAAATTCCGATCTCTTCGAACAAATCACAACTAGGACACACCCTGGGCGCCTCTGCTGCCATCGAAGCCGCATTGGGAATCGAGGCCATGCGTTTGGGACTGCTTTTGCCAACAATTAATCATATTCCAGATCCCGAATTTAGTGATATTGACGTAGTCCCAAATACGGTTCGCAGACAGTGTTATGAGTTTTTTCTTTCAAATGCATTCGGATTCGGCGGCACCAATTGTTGTGTTGTGTTTAAAGGAGTTTAATTTGAAACCGCAACATTTTGTTCCTGAAACACTCGATGATGATGAGCGCTATGTGAGAGATAAAACCGGTGGACAGATCTGGTACCGCTGTAAGCATCGCACGCTTTATGCCGATACAGACCGCTCCCAGGTGGTTTACCATGCCAATTATCTGAGGTATTTCGAATTTGGAAGAGCTTCACTGATGCGCGACGTGGCCTATTCCTATCGCGAAATCGAAGAAAGTGGTTATGTTTATCCAATCATTGAAATCGGGGTTACGTATTACACCCCTCTTTACTATGATGATGCGATCTGCATCCATACCCGACCTGCGGTACTCGAACGGGTCCGACTCCGCTTTGATTACGTGATTACCAACGATTCGACCGACGAAATCGTATGCAAGGGCTTCACCCGGCATTGCGCTGTCAACACTTCCGGCGTTCCGGTGGAAGTAGATGAAAAAACCGTACGTCTATGGAAGATCTTCCCCAAATAACCGATACGATTCGTTTACCGGTTCATATCGATATACATCCCTATTTGCTTGATCACCATGTTGAGGGTAAGGGCGTGTTGCCTGCAGTGGAAGCCATGAATTTGCTTGGGGAAACTGTCAAGCGTTTTCGGCCGGAAACCGATATAACCGACATGACCGAAGCCCGTTTCGATAAGTTCCTTTATATTCAGCCCGGCATGACCCAACTAACCGCATACGTCGACATCGAGCGGCATGAAAATAGCGATATTACTGCCAAGTTGCTGACAAAAAACAGATCCAAAAAATCTTCCATCACCCGAACCAAATCACACGCATCGGTCTGTTATCCTAGAAAAAAAATTGATTTTGCGGACCTGCCGCTTGACCTGAGTTCAGCCCTGGAAGGAATTTGTGTTGAAATTCCTCCGGATAAAATCTACCGCGAGTTGGTCCCCTTTGGCCCAGCCTATCACAATATCCAGGACGCCCTATATATTTCTGAATACGGTGCGATTGCCAAGGCCGGTTCGCCCAAAAGGAAAGCGCCGCCGGACCAGCCCGCACAACTGGGCTCCCCTTTTCCCCTTGATGCTGCCTTTCATGCCGCATGTGTGTGGGGACAGCGATACGGACAGACAGTTGCATTTCCAGTGGGATTTAGCAGACGTACCGTATTCAATTCGACCCGATCCGGCGAAATGTATTTTATGCACATCCTTCCATTACAAACGAATTCGACCCCATTCCTATTCGATATGCGGATCTATGACAAAGACGGAAATCTGTATGAAGAGGTTCGCGGTGTTCAAATGAGAGATGTGAGTGCCGGGCGGGTGAAACCGCCCGCCTGGATTAGCAAAATCGAGGAAAAAAATCCGCTGAAATCCATCAAGCTCAACTGTCGTGCCACATCGGTAATTGAGTTGAAAACCCTCATGCCATTTTCAGAAAAAATCCTTTCCGTTCACGAACGAAAGCACTTTCAACAAATGGGGGAGAAGCAAAAACGGAGCTATTTGGGGGCCCGGTTGGCCTGCAAGCGCCTTTCCAGAATCCTGTCTGGAAATGACATGCTGACCCTACCCTCCAAAATAACTACCGTCGATCCTGATTTGGAGCGACCCTGCTGTCCGCTCACCGACAGCGACTCAGCCCTACCCTGTTCGGTGTCCCATGATGATCGATTTGCCATAGCGGTGGCTTCTGATCAACGGGTCGGTGTCGACGTTGAGAAAACGTCCGGGAGGGTCATGAAATCCAGATCTTTATTCATGAGTAAAAATGAACAGACCCTGGTTCGGGCTTCACCATTGGGAGAAATCGACGCTGCCGTCAGAATATGGTCCATTAAAGAAGCGGCTGCAAAAGCCCTCGATTTTACCATAGCTGATTCATGGAATCGGGTGCACGTAATGGATGTCGGACAGTGTAAAAGCACTATTGGAATCGATGGCATGGATATCTATTCGGCAATTCACGAAAGGGTTGACCGGCATCTCTTTACTCTTGTTTGCAGATCTGCTTCAAGCCGAATCCATCACGCCGAAAAGCCATGAGGAGATGTACCCGGCCTTATTTCAAATGAAAATGATTATACTTTTGTTCATAGGAGCTTATACTGCAGGCGCCATCAATTTTTCGATTATCCTTTGCAAAATTCTTGACAAAGATGACCCGAGAAACGAATTCAGCGGGAACCCGGGTGTCACTAATATGTATCGCCAGGTCGGTTTTTTATGGGCCACGGTCGTTTTGCTTCTGGATATCGGCAGGGCGATGGGAGTTGCGCTAATTTCCGTCAGCATGCTTCAGATGGAACTGGTCCCGTGGGCTGGGCTGGGACTCATACTGGGAAACCGCTTTCCTTGTTTTCATCGCTTTGCAGGGGGTAAGGGTGTGGCGAACTACCTCGGATTTACATCGATCATCTCGCCGGTTGCCGCCGTGGTTTCTGCCTTGGCCTGGGTGACAACCTATGCGCTCTTCCGCGTTCCCTTCATCGGTTCTTTTGTGATGGTTTTCACTCTGACCGCCGGGATATTGTTAACCTGCAACTTTCATCCAATTGCGTGGCCCGGCGTACTGGCCAGCGTGGCATTGATTTGTTATGGGCACAAACGCAATATTCGCGAACTGACCCAAATAAGAGGCAGAACAAGACAATAATCCTTCCCTGGTCAGAAACCTTTATCCATCAATTTTTCCATGGTAATCCTTGTCGCCCACCGCAGAAAAACTTTTGCATACTCGATGCCACCCAGATACATCCCCAATAAAAATACCAGATGGGACAGTCCGTAGGTCAGTGGACCACCCACTGCGATCAATAAAGGTTTTTTCAGATAGATTGATATCGCTCCCAACGCACTTATTACAGGCCAACCGATTAGATAGCTGATACTCATGACCGATATTCCGGCAAAAACCCGGATTGACGGTCTTTTTTTAAATGCGCTTAAATTGGCTTTATCCTTTATCGCCGAACGGACATAGTTTGTTTCAGCAATTCGTTTTATGATTTTCATCTTTAATCCCGTTCAACCATTCTCCGAGATATGAAGCATTCCCATCCATTAATTGGCGCGTAGGGCGTATCTTCAACAGACGACCAACAGTAAATTGGACAGTGAAAACACGGGTGACGACCCCATCAAATTGGGTTGAATTTTAAACCGCAAACATATATCATTTCTCAACTAAAGGTAATAACTCAAGCTTCGCGCCCCCAATGGGGCAC
>CEPS01051267.1_pt1 | contig 45154 bp, 42 predicted proteins | sample 530401 | NCBI WGS metagenome assembly CEPS01 (sample SAMEA2620035, study PRJEB7988) | marine metagenome | biome: marine biome (ENVO:00000447); feature: mesopelagic zone (ENVO:00000213) & marine oxygen minimum zone (ENVO:01000065); material: "saline water (ENVO:00002010), including plankton... | reverse complement strand
TCTCCCTCACGCCTCCGCTTTTATCAGCGCACGGGCGTGTGCGGGAGATAACTGTGAACCCCTTTCTACGACTGATCTGCGGCCTGGCCGCCCTGCTCTCACTCTCATTTCAGGCCCTTGCTACAGTAAGCGTTGTTGATGACACTGGCCAAAATGTCACCTTGACAGCCCCTGCCACTCGGATCATCAGCCTGGCCCCCAATATTACCGAGATCCTTTTTCACATTGGCGCCGGGGCTCAGGTTGTCGGCGTGGTCAGTTACAGTGATTTTCCACCAGAGGCGATAAAAGTTGCCGGTGTCGGCACCTACGACCAACTCGATATCGAAGCGATCCTTAAACTACAACCCGACCTTGTTGTGGGGTGGAACAGTGGAAACTCGGCAGAGGATCTTAAGACGCTTGAAGAGCTTGGGCTTACCGTCTACCGCAATGAGTCAAAGACACTTGAAGACGTCGCTTCCTCAATGCAACAGTTCGCCGCTTTGACTGGCCATAGTACTATGGGTAATACCAAATCGGCCGCTTTCCTTGAAGGCACTCTATCTCTTCAAAAACGCTATCAGGATCGAAAAAACCTTCGGGTTTTCTACCAGATCTGGGGTGACCCTATCTACACCGTAAACGGACACCATCTGATCAGCCACCTCATCAATCAGTGCGGCGGAACCAATATCTTCTCTGGGCTTGAAACACTGGCCCCTGTTGTCACTACTGAGTCGGTCATTGAGCGCAACCCCGAGGTCATTGTCGCCGGCGTCTACCCCGGTCCCGTACCGGAATGGTTTGGCGAGTGGAACAAGTGGTCAGGCATTGAAGCGGTGAAGTCCGACCACCTCTATACCATCGACACCAACCATATCAGTCGCATGGGACCACGAATCCTGCTGGGTATGCAGGCGATGTGTGAGGTGATCGACAAGGGGCGCGAGGGCCGTCACTGACCCTGGATGCGTGGCTAATGTTGACCCCCAAAAATCCGGATTCTCCTGAACAGCTCTGAGCGTACTGCAATGCCAACCACCCATCCCCGGCGGACACTGCTGTTGCTTCTTGGGGGCGCCATTCTCACTTTCGTCGTGGCGCTCTCTTTTGGCAGTGCTTCCATCAGCTGGCTGAAGGTCATTGAGTCATTACGGACAGGTGCGACAAGTCTTGACTACACGGTGGTCATGGAGCTTCGCCTGCCGCGTGCTGCCAGTGCCTTTGTTGTCGGTGGAATGCTCGCCCTCGCCGGTGTACTGATGCAGGTCCTGCTTCGCAACCCGCTGGCCGACCCCTACATACTGGGTACTTCGGGAGGAGCAGCCGTCGCCGCCCTGACTGCGATGCTACTTGGCTGGCACTCAGGTCTTGTCTCCACAGCGGCCACAGTGGGAGCGATGTTCTCTATGGCGCTGGTCTTTTTTCTGGCTCGCGGTCGAGGCGACTGGGCGGTTACCCGGTTCCTTCTGACCGGTGTTGTCCTGGCCGCAGGCTGGGGTGCAGGAATCAGTTTTATACTGGCTGTCAGCCCCTCATCCCATCTCTACGGAATGCTCTTCTGGCTGATGGGTGACTTCAACGATGCGGGCCCCGGCCTCTTTCGACCCCTGCTCCTAATCGCCAGCCTGACAGGAACAATGGTGATCGCGCGCAACCTCAACCTTATCACCCTGGGGGAGGATCGAGCAGAGGCTCTCGGTGTACACACCCGGGCTGTACGTATTGGAATCTACCTGCTGGCCAGTATCCTCACAGCGGCGGCGGTCACTCTCGCCGGAACTATTGGTTTTGTCGGCCTGGTCGTCCCCCATATGGTCAGAATGGTAATCGGCCCCAACCACAGTTCGGTGCTTCCCGCATCGGTTCTGTTTGGAGGAATATTGCTGGTCCTGGCGGAGACCCTGGCCCGCACCCTCATCGCCCCTCGTATGCTCCCTGTTGGCGTAATCACTGCCTTTGTTGGTGTTCCCCTCTTCCTCTATCTGTTGCGAAGCGGTCTCAAGAGACAGGACCCGTGAACTCACTATACACCGATCAACTAACTGTCAGGATCGGCGATACTACGGCCTGTCGGGAGCTTTCGGCGACTTTTCATCCAGGCCAGGTCTGGTCATTGTTGGGATGTAATGGTGTTGGCAAGTCGACCCTGCTCCGCACCCTGGCGGGCCTCCGTGCTCCAACATCTGGAAGGGTGCTTCTCGACAAGTTGTCGCTGGATTCAATCCCTCGTCGCCAGCGGGCGCAGAAAATCGGCATCCTCTTCCAGGAACAGGATCCTGCTTTTCCAGCAACTGTGCTCGAGACCGTCCTTACCGGACGACACCCCTGGTTATCCCCATTTCGGGGTGAAGGTGAAATCGATATTGAAATGGCTCAGCAAGAGCTCTCCCGTATGGGGCTCAAGGGGATGGAGAACAGGGCGCTCTCCACGCTCTCGGGCGGTGAACGACGACGTGTAGATCTCGCCGCCCTGGTAGTACAGAAGACGAGGGTGGCCCTTCTGGATGAGCCGGCAAACCACTTGGATCTGCACTATCAGGTTGACCTGATGGGCCAGCTGGTAGGTGATTGGCAAGAAAATGAGGGGGTTGTAATAATGGTGATGCATGATATCAATCTTGCCATGCGCTTCAGTGATCACCTGCTGCTCCTTTTTGGAGGGGGTGAGGCCCTGCATGGCCGAAGCGCGGACCTTGCTACAGAAGAAAATCTCTCGCGCCTCTATGGCCACCCACTCAGGCGCTATCCGGCGAGCCGACACTCTTTTTTCCTGCCAGAGTGAGGAGCGACCTAACACGGAATGGACTACACTGATCGCCCCGGTAGACACTGACAACCCCCTGCCCCATGAGCCACTTGACCCATATCTGCCACCATATCAGCAGCGCCTCCGGCGCCCCGTTCGCGCCAGCCAGGGTGGCCCCTATGCACGGTGGCTGCATCAACAACTCAATGGTGCTGGAGGAGGGCGACCGGCGTTACTTTGTCAAAACCAATAAGCCTGAAACCCTGACGATGTTTGCTGCTGAGGCCGCGGGTCTTAATGAGATCATAAAAAGTGAAACCATCCGCGCCCCTGCTCCGCTTTGCTGGGGGGTCACGGCAGAGTCTGCCTATCTGGTCCTTGAGCATATCCCTTTCGGGGGTAATACTTATATTGGCAATAGCCGCCTGGGCGAAGCACTGGCCGCCCTCCACCGCACCCCCTCCTCCGGTTTTGGTTGGCGGCTCGACAACACCATCGGAACCACTCCACAAGTCAACACCCCGACCACCGAGTGGGCCGACTTCTGGAGCCGTCACCGCCTGGGTTATCAGTTAACCCTTGCCCGGGCAAACGGCGCCCCAGAGAAACTCATCGAGCGCGGGGAGCGGCTGGCCGAGGCGGTCTCCTCCTTCTTCTCTGATTATCAACCCACCCCCTCCCTCCTCCACGGTGATCTTTGGGGGGGGAACTGGTCAACCGATACCTCGGATAATCCGGTTGTCTTTGATCCCGCAGTCTACTACGGTGACCGTGAGGCTGACCTTGCGATGACTGAGCTTTTTGGCGGATTCAGCCAGGATTTCTACTCAAGCTACGGGCAGTGCTGGTCTCTCGACCCGGGCTACCCGACCCGGCGAGAGCTCTATAACCTCTACCACATCCTCAACCATTTCAATCTCTTTGGTGGTGGCTATGCAGCTCAGGCCGAAGGGATAATCAACCATCTTCTGGCAGAGGCCGGTGGGTGAGAACGACGCTTCAGTCCCCTGGCCTGTTGCTCGACCTTGGGCTGGTAATCACCGCTTCATGGATGGATAAATCGCCACTGTTACTCTTGTCACAGTAGTGTCTAAGGGCACTTTCCACCACCGAGAAGGCAAGCTCCTCCCAGGGGATCTCCTCTGGATCAACCAACTCCACCTCCAGGCTCTCTGGTCCAGGGAAGAAGGGGGGGCTTTTGCCATCATCAACCAACTCTCCCCGATAGATAACATAGACCTGACTGGCAAAGGGGAGGCTGTAGAGACCGTAGAGGCCGCTCAGGGCAACTCTCGCCTGCGCCTCTTCCCAGGTCTCTCGCAGTGCCGCCTCTGCGGTGGTCTCCCCATTCTCCATAAATCCGGCGGGAATGGTCCACAACCCGTAACGGGGTTCAATCGCTCGCCGGCACAAGAGCAACTGCCCCTGATGTTCAACAATGGCGCCGGTAACAACTTTTGGATTCTGGTAGTGAATCTGGCCGCAGGCAAGACAGACGTGACGCTCAAGATGGTCGCCTGGCGGAACCACAAGATCAACTCCAGCACCACAGAGTGAGCAGTATTTCATGGTGAACTTAATCTTGGTTATCATTTCTTTCGCACTATATCACTGCGCATGTCTTGAGAGCCCTGAAGATTACCGCTATCCTCGGCGACCGCAACCACAACTTAAGCTGAACAACCATGGGTAAAAAGAGAACACCATCCCCCTACACCGCCAGAACAGCTGACAAGTACGAACTCTATCAGATCTCCGTCCAGTCGCCTGAACCGGATATAGCCTTCCTTCGCCGGGTCTACAAGCAGGCAAGAGCGCGCCCGGCACACCACTTCCGTGAAGATTTTTGCGGCACCGCCCTGTTAACTTCTGAGTGGATAAGAGGCTGTAAATCCTGTACAGCTGAAGGCTTTGATATTGATCCAGAGCCGCTGGGGTGGGGTAGAAAACACAATCTTGGCCCTCTTGGCAACGCCTCCTCAAGAGCAACACTCCATGAAGCTGATGTCCGTGAGCCAAGCCAGCAACCGCCAGACGTGCGCTGTGCCCAGAATTTCTCCTACTGGATCTTTACCCAACGCAGCGAACTCCTTGACTACTTCCATGGGGTCCGTGCCGACCTGGCAGAGGAGGGCCTCTTTGTACTCGATATACATGGGGGGCCTGAATGTATGGAAGAGCTTGAAGAGGAGACAGAGCACGAAGAGGGCTTCAGTTATATCTGGGACCAGAGTGAGTTCTCACCAGTCACCCATGCTACCAAGTGTTACATTCACTTTCGCTTTCCGGATGGGACCGAGATGAAGAACGCCTTTCGCTATAACTGGCGACTCTGGTCATTGCCGGAGTTAAGGGATGTGCTGACAGACGCCGGCTTTGACCGGATCGATGTCTATTGGGAAGGTACGGCAGAGGATGGCGAGAGCGGGAATGGGATCTACCGAAAAACCCGACTTGGTGAGAACGATACCTCCTGGGTCTCCTATATTGTAGCCCTAAAGTAGGGGTTCCTTGACCCATTAAGCCAACAACCCGGGTGGGGTAAAAAAGCAGGTAATAACGGTGGCTCAAATCTGCTGACACCTGTATGTTTATAGTGCGTTAATCAGAGGAACCTATTTATGGAGACCCATGGCAACCGCCCTCACAGCAATTATGGTTTAGAGCATCACGGTCTCTACAACCTCAACAACGTCTACTGGAACCTGACCACCCCGGCACTCTATGAGCAGGCGATCAAAAACGGAGAGGGGCTTCTCTCCCGCCTTAGCCCTCTGGTTGTTCGCACAGGGCACCACACTGGTCGCTCAGCCAACGACAAGTTTACGGTCAAAGAGCCGTCCACAGAGGGTGAGATCTGGTGGGGTGAGATCAACAAACCCATCTCCCCCAACAAGTTTGAAAAGCTCCATGAGCGCATGATGTCCTACCTCCAGATGAAGGATCTTTATGTCCAGGACTGCTTCGCCGGTGCCGATCCTGCCTACCGCCTCAGAGTCAGGGTGGTTACTGAATACGCCTGGCACAACCTGTTCGTTCGCAATATGTTTATCCAGGCCTCTGATGATGAGCTCAAAAACCATATTCCAGAATTTACGGTTATCGATTCCCCGCGTTTTCACGCTATCCCAGAAGAGGATGAGACCCACTCAGAGACCTTTATTGTCGTCAACTTTGAGAAGAAGCTGATCCTCATCGGTGGCTCGAGCTATGCCGGGGAGATGAAGAAATCGATCTTCAGCGTGATGAACTACCTGATGCCAAAGCGCGGGGTGCTCCCCATGCACAGCTCTGCCAACATTAGCCCTGAGGGCAGGAGCGCACTCTTTTTCGGCCTTTCCGGGACAGGAAAAACCACCCTCTCCGCCGATGCCTCCCGCACCCTGATTGGAGATGATGAACATGGCTGGAGCGATCGTGGGATCTTCAACTTTGAAGGGGGGTGCTATGCCAAGATGATCAACCTCTCCCCCGAGGCCGAGCCTGAGATCTACTCTACCACCACCCGATTCGGTACTGTGCTCGAGAATGTGGCGGTTGATGCCGCCACCCGCAAGATCGATCTTGGCGATAGCTCTCTGACAGAGAACACCAGGGGCTCCTACCCCATCTCCGCCATACCCAATGCCGCTCTTGATGGCGTGGGTGGTCATCCCAGTACGATCATTATGCTGACAGCGGACGCCTTCGGAGTACTTCCACCGGTCTCAAGGCTTACTCCCGCCCAGGCGATGTACCACTTCATCAACGGCTATACTGCACGGGTAGCCGGGACCGAGAGAGGGGTGACCGAACCCACTCCTGTCTTCAGCCCGTGCTATGGCGGCCCCTTCCTGCCGCTCCACCCCCAGCGCTATGCGGAAATGCTGGGAGAGAAGATCCAGCAACATGACGTCACCGTGTGGCTGATCAACACCGGGTGGACGGGAGGACCCTACGGTAAAGGGGAGCGCATCTCCATCGCCCATACCAGGGCTATTGTTAATGCCGCCCTCGACGGCACCCTCGATAATATTGAGACCGCACCCCATGAGCTCTTTGGCCTCGAGATGCCCCTCACCTGCCCCGGTGTTCCGAGTGAAGTCCTCGACCCAAGAAACACTTGGGCGGACAAAGCCGCTTATGATGTCCAGACAAAAATGATGGCAGGGGAGTTTGCGAATAATTTTGCCAAATACGCCGACAATGTCAGTGATGAAGTGCGCCAAGCCGGTCCGTGAGTACAATGACAACCCGTGCATTAAAAGCATCAGAAGAATTCACAAAGTATATCCCCAGCGCGCTCTGCCGCTGATACCCGGCGTTAAACAGTGCGAATCAATGTCACTAATCATTCGAAATGCCACTTCCTCAGACTTAAAAGACATTTCCAGTTTGTTGCTGCAACTTGGCTATAACCCTTCAATCGATCAAATAAATGAATTAATTCAAAGGTCCAATGTAACATCAAACTCTGAGATTTTTGTTGCTGAACACTCCGATTCTATAGTCGGTTTAATGGCATTGATTTATTTTGATTATTTTCCAACATCACAAAAAATCTGCCGCATAACCGCGCTGGTGGTCAAGGCAAGCAAAAGATCGAGAGGCCTTGGGACAAAATTGATTAGATTTGCTCAGGCTGAAGGTCTCAAAGAACATTGTGTCGGTATAGAAATTACCACAGCGACCGGACGAGAAGGGACACATGTCTATTACAAAAATCTTGGATTTGCCAAGACTTCATTTCGATTTTACAAATCTATAGAGAGAGACGTTTAACAAGCGGCTGAAGCCCGGCTACACCCGACGCTTCGCTCTGGGTCTCACCGCTTGGCCAAACGTTATGAAGGATATGACTGATTTAAACATTCACTTCAGTAGAGAAGAGTTTGACCAACGACAGCGCCACGTACGTGAAAGCCTGGAGGCCCAGAATCTGGACGGTGCTTTGCTATTCAAGATTGAAGACATGTACTGGCTCACGGGGTATGACTCGGACGGTTTTTCAATCTTCGGATGTATGTTTATTGGAACAGGCGGGCAGTTGGTCCATCTGGCGCGCCCGGCAGACCTTGGGAATGCCACATATTCTTCGATCTGTGAGGATGTCAGGATAGCGCCCGACAGCGAAAAAATATCCCGAGCCAGCCAAATCAAGGAGATGCTGGCATCCTTAAACATGCAGGGCAAAAGAGTTGGCATTCAGGTTGATACCATGGGCTTGACGCCACGGCTGTTCCTGCAAATACAAGAAGAACTTGGTGGCTGGTGCGATCTGATCGTTATCCCGGATTTCATTCGCGAACTGAGACTGGTCAAAAGCCCCCAGGAACTCAGCTATATGCGCAAAGCGGGTGAAATAATGGACATCGCTCTGAATAAAACCATCGAGGCAACATTTGCCGGGGCCTTCGAAGGTGATATTTATGCCTCATTCTATGATTCGCTTTTCCGGCTGGATGCCGATTTGCCGGCCCATATCCCCCCGCTTGGAAGCGGTAAATCGGCCTTGAATCTTCGCTATACCACCGGGCGCAAACATGTTCTTGAAAATGATCAGGTCACATTGGAGCTGGGTGTCGCATATCGACACTATCACGCGGCCTGTATGTGTGTTGTCCTCACTGGCCCAAAGATTAACGAACGCCATTTAAAAATGCACGAGACCAGTGTTATTGCCCTGGACGCAGTACAGTCGATTCTGCATCCAGGAACCACTGTGGGTGAGCTCTACGATGCCTACAAAGAAACACTTGAAAATAACGGTGAACAAGACGCTGTTCTGACCGTTTGCGGATACACCATGGGCGCGGCCTGGCCGCCAACATGGATGGAACAACCGATGATTTATGAAGGAAATACCCTTGTACTCAAACAAAATATGTCATTCTTCACCCATATGATACTGAACGACCGGAAAACCGGCCTCTCAATGGCGGTGGCTGAACAGGCGATTATCACCACTGGGGCACCGGAAATAATAACCCACGTTCCACGACAGCCCATTATCAAGCAGTAGAAATCAAACCTTGCTGAAGGTTCAAGATCGGACCAACAAAGTGCTGTTACGGACAGCAATTCGGCAATACTTGATTGCCGCCGGTCAACATTGGGGTTATGTCTCTTATGGGTGTAAAAAAAATGGCGAAATCAACTCCAATTGATGAAAGACTTATTGCCCCCTGTGGAATGAACTGTGCTATCTGTAGCAACTATCTTGCCTATGTTAACAAGCTAAATCGAAGCCAATGTGCTGGTTGTCGCACTGGCAACAAGAGGTGTACTTATCTGTTTGAAAAATGCACGGGAATCAATCATTCATTAGAAGGTAATGCTAAAGCCCGCTTCTGTTTTGAGTGTGATCAGTATCCTTGTAAAGAAATAAATCGGATGGATTGTAGATACAGGCAAAATTATAAAGTAAGCATCATAAACAATTTGGAAGTCATTAAAGGTAATGGAGTGGGTGAATTTGCAGACGAGCAATACAACAAGAGCGCTTGCTTAAAATGCGGTGGGTTAATATCTGTTCACAACAAAAAGTGCTTCAGGTGCGATAAAATAACAAAACTGGTAGAAAAAAACGGCTCAGAGAAAAGTTGCTAAATCCACATGGAACAGGGCCATCGGTGCGGGCGATATTCAACGCTATGGAGTTAAATAAAAAGGGGGAGATCAGATGACGGTTCTTGTCGTTGGGGCAAGTGGAGCAACGGGACGTTTGCTTGTTGAGCAGCTGTTGAATTTTGGCCAAGAGGTTAAAATAATAGTGCGCTCAACAAATAATTTGCCGGATTCAATCAAAAGCCATAAAAATGTATCTATTCTTCAGGCAAGCATTCTGGATCTTGGCGATACTGAATTAAATAATTATGTAAAAGGGTGTAACGCAATAGCGTCATGTCTTGGTCACACCATGAGCTTTAAAGGTATTTATGGCAAACCTCGCAGGCTTGTAACTGATGCCACCAGAAGATTATGCGGTGCAATAAAGGCAGGCGAGCCTAAATCTACCGTTAAATATTTACTAATGAACACCTCAGGAAACAGTAACCGTGATTTATCTGAAACAATTTCATTCGGTCAACAATGTGTAATCTGGCTTCTCCGCTGGCTACTGCCGCCACACATTGACAACGAAGAAGCGGCTGATTTTCTGCGTACTAAAATTGGTCAAGATGACAGTACTATTGAGTGGGTAGCGGTTCGTCCAGATGGTTTGGTCGATGAGGAAGAGGTGACAGAGTACGAAATACACCCTTCGCCAACCAGAAGTGCAATATTCGATGCCGGTACAGTCAGTAGAGCTAATGTAGGCGCTTTTATGGCTAGACTCATTACAGACCACGATCTATGGATGAAATGGAAAGGTCAAATGCCTGTAATTTACAGCAAATAAAATTGTAAATAGAGGCAACAATAAAATGCGCAGGGGTTCGCAAATATCCGAATATGTCTGTCGCCATTTTAAATGAAATCCAAAGCACTAATCATGGTGGTGTGCGGCTTATTTCTTTTAAGCTGTAACCATTCTCCCGAACCCTATGTGGTCTTGGATTATGAAGATTTTGGGCCGCAATCTATGGCCTATGAAAAAATAGGAATGCAGTGGTGGCAATGGGACAATCATGGGGCCGGCAACGATCCGAATTACAACTATGATATAAGGGTTGTTGTGTATCATGAGATGCCGCTATCTCAAATACAGACTCTGTTTCCCGTCGATCAAAGCAAGAATCAAGACTTTCGTTATTTCGAATATAAAGAGTCTATTGAATACCTGAATGAGAAAATTAAAGAACTAGAAAAAGAAAAAGAGGGCTGGGCCATCGATTTAAAGAAACATCTATTTCAAACAAAGATGAGAATCCAGCAACAACCAGGGGCATCGAAAAATTAAGCTGTCACTTTACAAGGCGTTGTGTTCCGCCTTGCTCCTCGCAATTCTGTAGGCTTCGCCGTTTGCGGGGTGATGGCCCCGCTTCGCTCTCCCAGCCCCAGTTAGCGCCCACGCTAATGCCTGAAGGGCTGTGCTTTAACATCGCCACCAAAACCTCAACGCCACTGGCCCTCGCTGTGGTCAATTGTTCACAGTAGGCCGGATCAATATGGCTGGCCGGTGCAAAGGCTTCTCCTCGTTGATGATTTAGTGCGAAAAGAAGAACCCCTCGATGCCCCATCTGCACTATACCCTGGAGGATTTCCAGGTGTTTTTTTCCGCGCTCGGTCACCGCGTCGGGAAAGAGGATGGTTCTGTTGTCTTTCCCCAGAAGGGTTGCATTCTTTACTTCTATATAGATGTCGGGCTCTTGGCTGCCGGTAAGCAAAATATCAAGGCGAGACTTGCCAAAGCCTTCAACGGGTACGGCCGGCTCTCGCTTCAGCTCTTTGTCTCTGCTTAGCCCGGAAATTGAACCCTGTCTGATCCCTTCGGCAATAATGGCGTTGGTTCTTGATGTATTAACACCCACCCAGCTGCCGTCCATCTCCACCCGCTCAAGTGACCATTTAAGTTTTCTCTTTGGGTTTTCTGAATAACTGACTTCTGCGGGTGCACCGGGCTCCCAGCAACCCGTCATCGCCCCGGTATTGGCACAATGTGCGGTCGCCTGGCTCCCGTCCTCAAATGAGATGTCGGCCAGAAAACGCTTGTAACGTCTGTTGAGGGTACAGCGATAGAGTTTGGGAAGCTCCAACCTATGAGCCTAGTTCTGGCTTGCGGCTCTTCTGGATTCCAGAGAATCAAAGGCTTTGGTAAAGCCATGCAGTGAGACCGGGAAGGAGAAGGGCTTGTCTGAAGAATGTAGCGGGACACTAACAAACAGCCGTGCCCCCGCTTTAAGTTGCTTAATCAACCCCCTGCTAAGCTCTATCTGGGCAGAACAGCCCCGAGTTGAACAACGGTCGAATTTAATCTCTTCCCTGCTCTTCTTATTGCTGTCTATCTGTAGCTCCAACCCCTTCTGTAGTTGTGGCCCGACCGCTAATGAGAACGTAATCACCGCAACAAGACCACTGCCTTGCTTGGAATGACCGATCAACAAACCCAACAATCGACCCAACTCAGGATCGATCAGATTCTGGTAGATGTAACACTGGCCCTGCTCTCCGCTCTCCTGTCCGAGGCAACGCAAGCCCCAGTCTTGGTATGTCTCCAGGGGCTGTGCTGTAGTTTGCGTCCGATCTACAGGGAGTGCCGGTGGTGTTGGCGCCAGGCCGGCGATGGCCCTCTGTTGTTTTGGCTCACCCTCTTTCGCTTCCTGCTCTCCGGCACGCCCTTCCAATCTTTTAACCTGCTCTCGCAACCCCTTATTATCTTCTACCAGCTTCTGGTTCTCATCTGCCGCTTGTGCTAAATCAGTGCTGGAATCAGCTATCGAGAGCGTCTGGGCCTGTAGTGCGCTTATCTTTACCTTCAGCTGATTGCGATCTGAAACCAATCGCCCTCTCTCTGTCTTGAGGTTGCTGACCGCTGCCTTAAGCCGCTCCACCTCATCTTGTAAGGCTTTCACTTCACGCTTGTGCTTTTCCTGGCTCTGTCTGAAAGACTCTGGCTGATCGGTTCTGGTGCTTGTTGAATCTTGGCTGCCGTCTATGAATGCTTGTTTTTTATTCTCCAGATGGGCCCCAAACCCAATAGCAACCACGACAACGATGATGACAGCGATGAGCCCACCAACAACCAGACCGCTCACACTTAGTGGCGCGGTCTGCTTTTCTGCTCTCCGGATCCAGGATTTAATCCTATTCACTTCTCTATTCAACGCTCTGTTGTTTCTCTCGACCTTCCTACAGCCATCACAACAAGCTGTTCGCAGGAGGGTTGTTCCTTGTTAAAACTCTGATAGAGTAACACTCCTGGAGTGGTGAATCCCTGTCACCAACATGTCTTTACCCTTTTTCTTTAAAACTGGATTGGATCAGTACCGGGTTCCGATGAGCGTATCTCAAAAAAACAGCTTTTGGCGTATAAAGGGTTCTCTTTTTATAATTTTTCTCCTCGCCTATCCTGCTCTCACCTTTGGTGCCCCGAACAGGCTGGATAGCTCTCCGGATACGGATATTTTGCTCCCTGATCCAAGAGATCCTCTTGAACTGATTAATCGTGAAATCTTTACATTTAACCTCTATCTGGATCAGTGGCTTGTTGAGCCGATTGCCAGGGGCTATGTCAACCATATCCCCTCCCCCATTCGGACCGGCATACGTAATGTGCTCAACAATCTCATGGAGCCCTTGGGGCTGGTCAACAACCTGTTGCAGGGGAAACCTGAAAATGCGGCTAATAACCTCCGGCGGCTGATAATCAATAGTACGATTGGGTTCTACGGTATCATTGATGTGGCCTCAACCCTCGGTATTGAGGATACTCATGAAGATTTCGGCCAGACCCTTGCCTTTTTGGGGGTTCCGGATGGACCCTATCTGGTAATTCCTCTGTTTGGCAGTTCAACCGCTCGAGACCTTGCAGGACGGTTGATTCATACCCAGTTTACTGATCCTCTGATGGCTATTGATGATTCAGATCTCCGTCTTGGGACATTAACCCTTCGAGAGATTGAAAACAGGGCCTCTGTTCTAGGCACTGAAAAAATTCTTGAGCTTCAACTCGATCCCTATCTGTTTATGCGTGAGAGTTATCTTCAGAAAAGGCTTAATGAGATCTATGACGGTGATCCTCCTCTACCAGACGAAGAAGATTACTAGGCCTTATGGCTGTCTACGCTATTGGGGATATCCAGGGCTGTTACCGCCCTCTACGACAACTTCTTGATGCTCTTCACTTTGATCCAGCTCGGGATGAGCTCTGGCTTACCGGTGATCTGGTAAACCGAGGGCCGGACTCGGTAGAGGTTCTCCGTTTTCTCTGCTCCCTTGGCAGTGCCGTTCACTCGGTCCTCGGAAACCATGACCTTCACCTTCTTGCCATTTCAGAGGGTTATGCACAACAACGCCGGAGTGACACCCTCTCAAGGGTGCTCAAAGCAGACGATCGGGATCATCTGCTCCACTGGTTGCGCCACCGGCCTCTGATCTATAGCGACAACAGGATTGGGTGGTTACTTGTCCATGCCGGGATCTACCCTTTCTGGACTGGGGATGAGGCGCTCACTTATGCCAAAGAACTTGAATCCATGCTACGGGGCGACCACTACCGCCGCTTTCTTAAAAAGATGTATGGAGAACGCCCTGCCACCTGGACCCCTTCGCTCACCTCCTGGGAGCGCCTTCGGTTTATCACCAATGCCCTCACCCGGATGCGTTACCTTGATCACTCTGGTGCGCTCTGCCTGACAGAAAAAGCCGCCCCCGGGTCGCAGCCTAACACCTTGATCCCCTGGTACTCCTTTCCCAACAGGAAGCGCGTTGAAGAAAAAATAGTCTTTGGACACTGGGCCTCTCTTGGTCTACAACAGCTGGATCGGGTGATGGCCATTGATAGTGGCTGTGTATGGAACGGACGGCTTACCGCTGTACAGCTTGATGCCCCATCACCTTTGCTGACGGCTGTTGACTGTCTTTGCTAGCCGCGGTTTGGTGCTGCTCTGTATTTAAGCCAGGCCCGATGTCCTATTAATCCCTTTAAGGGCCCATTCAACAGCGCTGGCGGCGTGAATTGTGGTGGTGTCGTAGAGCGGCACAGATGTCTGGCTCTGTTTTACCAACAGCGCAATCTCAGTACAGCCCAGGATCACAGCTTCTGCGCCTCGCGTATAGAGCGTTTCAATAATTTCAAGATAGTGTTTTCTGGAGCACTCTTTTAGCTCTCCAAGACACAACTCTTCATAGATGACTCGGTGAACCAACTCACGTTGATCTTGCAGAGGGAGCATCACCTCGACATCAAAAAAATTTTTAAGCCTCTCCTTGTAAAAAGCCTGCTCCATGGTAAATCGTGTTCCCAACAACCCCACCTGCTTTATACCATCCTGTTTAAGCTGCTCAGCAGTTGCATCTACTATGTGCAAAACCGGGATTGAAATCGAGGCCTCTATTTCAGGCACTACCTTATGCATTGTATTGGTACAGAGAACAAGAAAATCAGCCCCGCCCGCTTCAGCCTGCTGTGCACTCCTTGAGAGAACAGCTGCCGTCTTCTCCCAATCTCCCTTTCGCTGGCACTTCTCTATCTCTTCAAAATCAACACTAACCAGTATTATTTTTGCTGAGTGCAGGGCACCAAGAGCCTCTTGTACCCCTCTGTTTATTGCCTGATAGTAAGTTAGGGTTGACTCCCAACTCATCCCGCCCAGCATACCAACTGTTTTCATTATCTAAGCGCTGCTCCAGACTAAATTAATCTACCCACCCATTGGATTTCGCTCTGTTACGCCAGGAAGAAAATCCTCTCTCACCGGCGAGAAGACTTCGATGACCACTGCATCTTCGAGCACTGTTGCACCATGTTCTGCCTTTTCTGGTATAGACCAGCTGTCCCCTGCAGCCATCTCTTCACTTGCATCTCCAATAGTGAGCACCAACCGACCCTCTATCAGGTATCTCGTCTGTTCATAGGGGTGGTTGTGTTTTGGCAGCACGCTCTCCCGCTTGAGGTGAAATTGACTCATCAGTGTCTTCATTTCGATTCCAGGGAGTAGCGATCTAAAACCTTGGTCACTCCGTTTGTTAAACATCACTTACCTCTCCTGGGCTCAATGCCACATCTGATATTATGAAACGGTTTCTTTAATTAACGGTCGAATGCCTCTCTTTTGGCCGCGCCTCGACAACGTTGGTTGGAATAGCCCTCCCTACCCCTTTGGCTATGTATCTCCTTTTTTTCCTTTTATTAACGTATTAACAAGGTGTTGCAGTGTAACCGTCTGGAGAACGTCGCCTCATTGGATAAGAGGAGATATTAAGTGAAACGGTTTCCTTAAATATCTTTATGGCCAGAGTGATGAGAACAGCTCACTCCCGTACTTCTAGGAGGTCAAACATCAAGATTGGCGACGGCAAAGGCGTTCTTCTCAATAAACTCCCGCCGTGGTTCGACCAGATCCCCCATCAACATAGAAAATGTCTCATCTGCACCCACCGCATCTTCAACAGTCACCTGCAGCAATCTTCTCTGGGTGGGATCCATGGTGGTCTCCCAGAGTTGGTCTGGGTTCATCTCTCCCAGGCCTTTATAGCGTTGTATGGTTAAGCCTCGCCTTGCTTCGCTCATCAGCCAGTCAAAGGCGGCGGAAAAATGGCCAACCCTTGCCCCACGTTCCCCTCGCTTAATCTCAACATCACTCCCAATCTGTTCATTGAGCCTTTTTCCAAAAGCGATCAGTCTGAGATACTCCACCGATTCGAGGAACTCGCGATTTATTCTCGATTTTGAAAGGGTCCCGTGTACCTCTTTCTCAACCACCAGTTCCACCACCTCTGAGCCCTCTTTGTTCAGGCTCAGCGTGTAGTTCCCGCTTCCGCCCTCATCTTGATGAAGCATCGATGTAACCGTCTCCCGGATCGATTCAAGCATCTCAGGATCATCAAGATCCTGCATCTCACAAGGCGGAAAGGTGATAAAAGCGGAAAGGAGGTTCCGATCATAAAGTCTTGAAAGTCGGACTAACATGTCGCTAATTGTCATGAACTCGGTGCAAATGGCGTTTAACTTTTCTCCATCCATCAACTCTTTTCCAATCAGGGATGCGCCCTCAAGCGCGATTCCCAGCAGGTGGCTCTTAAGCTCAGGGTCATCTTTGATATAGACCGACCTCTTCCTTGCGGTGGCTTTATAAAGTGGCGGCTGAGCGATATAGATATACCCCCCTTCCAACAACTCTCTCATCTGTCGATAGAAGAGCGTTAGCAACAAGGTTCTGATGTGGGCACCATCCACATCGGCATCGGTCATAATGATCACTCTGTGGTATCGAAGCTTTCCAAGATCAAAATCATCCTCACCAATACCGGTCCCAAGCGCCGTTATCAGGGTTGTAATCTGATCGGAAGTGAGCATGCGCTCAAACCGGGCTTTTTCAACATTTAATATTTTGCCCTTAAGTGGCAACACAGCCTGAAAACGTCTGTCTCTGGCCTGTTTTGCTGAACCGCCCGCCGAATCACCCTCTACAAGGTAGATCTCACTCGCTGCCGGATCACGCTCCTGACAGTCAGCCAGTTTGCCTGGTAATCCGCCCAGATCAAGAGCACTTTTTCGACGCGTCAACTCTCTCGCCCGACGCGCCGCATCCCTCGCCCGAGCCGCATCAACCACCCGCTCAGTGATGGTCTTTTTATCTCCTGGATTCTCCGCGAGGTAATTGCCGAGTTGCTCGCAAACCACTGATTCCACTATTGATTTTATTTCTGAAGAGACTAATTTATCCTTCGTTTGGGAGGAAAACTTAGGATCTGGCACCTTGATTGAGAGCACCGCTGTCAGCCCTTCCCGGGCATCATCACCGGCAACCGTCACCTTGGCTTTCTTGGCATTCCCCAGTTCATCAATAAAGCGGTTTAGCGTCCGCGTTATGGCGGCCCGTAATCCTGCAAGATGAGTTCCACCATCATTTTGCGGAATATTATTGGTATAACAGAAGACGCTCTCCTGATAAGAGTCATTCCACTGTAGCGCCACCTCAACCCCAACCCCCTCAAGTTCGGTCTCAATATTAATAACCTTGTTGTGCAGTGGGGTTTTTGCTCTGTTCAGATGGCTGACAAAAGCAGAGATACCGCCCTCATACTGAAACAGATCTTCAAGACCTGCGCGCTCATCAATCAACACCACCCGAACACCCGAGTTAAGAAAAGAGAGCTCTCTCAAGCGCTTTACCAGGAGGCTGTGGTGGAACTCCACATCGCTAAAAATCTTTGAACAGGGCTTAAAGTGGATCTCGGTGCCGCTTCTGTCGCTCTGCCCTACTGTTTTTAGCGGACCAAGAGGGTCTCCCAGGACATACTCCTGTTCATATCTTTTTCCACCCCGCCTAATGGTCAGTTTTAAATGTTCAGAGAGTGCATTTACAACAGAGACACCCACCCCATGAAGCCCACCCGAGACCTTATAGGCATCATCATCAAACTTTCCCCCCGCATGAAGAACGGTCATTATCACTTCGGCGGCAGACTTCCCCTCCTCTTCCAATATCTCTGTAGGGATACCGCGCCCGTTATCGGTAACCGAAACCGACTCATCGTTATGTATGGTCACCCTTATCTCTGAGCAATGGCCTGCCAACGCCTCATCAATTGAATTATCCACCACCTCGAAAACCATGTGGTGGAGGCCGGAACCATCATCCGTGTCCCCGATATACATTCCGGGGCGTTTTCTTACCGCATCAAGGCCTTTTAATACTTTGATATTACTGGCGTTATACTCTTTCATTGATCTTCTGTGGTTTCCTGTCAAAAGTGAAGATGGTGGTGCCCAACCCAAATGGCTCGCTTGTTGTTGATCCAATCAGGATGTTGTAACCAGAACACCCTGTATTTTAGCAGAATAGGCCTTCTACTACTATCTGTGATGGGAGATTAAATATTTAAAAACAAACGGTTTTTTTGTGGTTTGTGCAGTAGTGAAAAACTGTAAACACCTGTTTCACGTGAAACCTTTGCTACCCGCTGTGTCGTTTCACGTGAAACATCTCGATCTCATATTATGCCTCTAGAGGCGCATTGGCATGACAAGGTACTGGGTGTTGGGCTGGTTTGGATCAAGCAACATGCAGCTACTATTGGCATCCTGCATCTTCAGGAGAATCTGCTCTCCTTTTAGTGAACGAAGCGCCTCCATCAGATAGTTGACATTAAACCCAATCTCGACCTCATCCCCGCTATAGGAGATTTCCAGTTCATCACTGGCCTCCTCCTGTTCTGGGTTGTTGGCGGTTATGGTTAACCTGTTTTCGCTCAGTGACAAGCGCACACCCCTGAACTTCTCATTGGTTAAAATGGCAGTTCTAGCAAGGGTTTCAAGTATCTCTTCGCGTTGAAGATCTATCTCTAGTGAGAGTTTTGGTCTCAAAACAGCCGCATAGTCAGGAAAACGACCATCAATTAGTTTAGATGTAAAAACCCACTCCCCGCTTCTGGCACAAAAATGGTTCTGATTGAACTCCAATACCACCTTTTCTTTCTCTTCATTAAGAAAGCGACTGATCTCCATTATTGCTTTCCTGGGTATAATTACTTGACGTATTTCGCTCTCTTTTCCCGTTTTTACTTTAATCTCTGATTTTGCAAGACGGTGTCCATCGGTTGCAACAGCACGTAATATTCCATCACCAAGCTCTAGAAGCAGACCATTCAGATAGTAGCGAACATCTTGGTTTGCCATTGAAAATGATGTTTTATCTAAAAGCGTTTTAAGTTCTGCCTGGTTCACCGTTATTCGCTCTTCCCAATCCATTGTTTCAAGTGTTGGATATTCCTCTGCAGGCATGGCCTGGAGTGTGAAACGGCTGCGCCCTGCCCTGATGTTGAGTTTACTACCGTCTGAAAATACTTTTATCTCTGTCTGCTCATTTACTGCTTTGCAGATATCAAGCATTTTTCTACCTGTAACTGTGATATCTCCCTCTTTACCAGAGACCGCTTGAATACTTGTTGTTACTTCCACCTCAAGATCTGTTCCGGTAAATATCAGCTTCTTGTTTTTTAACCTTAAGAGCACATTTGCAAGAATAGGCAGAGTTTGACGTTTCTCAATTACACTATTAACCAATAATAGTGGAATAAGAAGTTTTTCTCTCTCTAAAGTAAATTCCATTATGAATACCTTGTTATGTTTATTGTAGATCGTTTAATGTGGATAAGATATAAATTAGTATATATTTCAGTTAATTAATATAAACAAGCAGATGTTAATAAAAAATAGAAACGGTGGATAAAATAATTATTGAAACGGTTTCATTTATTTTATACACAATATAATTTTTTTACTAACATAGTTATAAACAGAGTTATTTGTTGATTAATTTAGTTAAATTAGTGTAATCCTCTTTGATTTTTACATCTTCTTCGATCAGTTCTTTCACTTTACGGCAGGCATGCAGCACGGTTGTGTGATCTCTTCCTCCAAAAGCGTCACCGATATCCGGAAGACTCTTGATGGTTAACTCTTTGGCGAGCATCATGGCGAGCTGCCTGGGACGAGTAATTTGCCTGTTTCGTCGTTTCGAATGCAGATCGGCAACACGAATGCTGTAGTACTCAGCGACAATTTTCTGAATATTCTCTAGTGTAATCTGTTTTTCACGATAGACAATCAGATCTTTTAAAGCATCACGTACAAGCTGGGTATCAAGCGAGCGCCCGGTGAAACGGGAACTGGCAATAATACGATGAAGGGCGCCCTCAAGCTCTCGAACATTCGAGTGGACCTGGTCGGCAACAAAAAAAGCAACTTCATCGGGCAAGTCAACCGCAAGAGCACGGGCCTTGTTGCGTAATATGGCAACCCGGGTCTCAAGCTCAGGCGGATCTATGGAGACCGTTAACCCAGAGCCAAAGCGAGAAATCAGGCGCTCCTGAACCCCAGAGATCTCTCGTGGAAAACGATCACTAGTGATAACGACTTGTCGTTGTCCATCAAGCAAAGCATTAAAAGTATGAAAGAATTCTTCTTGAGAACCTTTTTTTCCCGCAAAAAACTGAATATCATCAATCAGCAGAGCATCAAGCGACCGGTAGTGTTTTTTGAATTCACTGATTGCATTATGCTGTAGTGCTTTAACCATATCCTGAACAAATCGCTCGGAGTGAACGTAGACTACTTTGGCTTCAGGATCACGTTCAATAATCATATTCCCGGCCGCCTGCATCAGGTGTGTTTTACCCAGACCAACCCCGCCATAGATAAAGAGGGGGTTGTAGGCCAATCCAGGGTTGGCACCAACTTGTCCCGCGGCCGCACGCGCCAACTGATTTGATTTGCCCTCAATATGATTTTCAAACGAAAACGAGGGATTTAGCCTCCCGGTGGCATAGGGCAGAAGAGGGGTTTTTCTTCTAATTGGACGGGAAACAGGAGTTGTACGGGAGGGTTCTTTTGTCTGGCTGCCAATCTCGATGGTTATCTCAATGGGACTTTTTGCGACCTCTTTAACGATATCTGTCAGTCGCTCAAGGTGTTGTTGTCGCAACCAGTCCATAACAAAGCGGTTGGGGGCGAACAGACGAAGAGCGCCTTCCTCTTCAAGGGCATGCAGCGGACGTATCCAGGTATTAAATTGTTGGGCCGACAACTCGCTTTCAAGTTGTCCGACACAGTGTTGCCAGAGTTCAGAAGTATTCAAAAAAACCCCGATGGTCGATTAAGAGTGTAAAATCCAATAACAGAGTCTAGCCTGACCTCACGTTTCTCTTCCACTTAAATGAGGACAAAAAGCTGATTTTTAGGTGTTAATGGTTGACTTTATGGCGGTAGCTGGTTAATTTGCCCGCCCTTTTTACAGTTGCTGTTAACAGCGGCGACTGCTGTAGTGGATAAATTACCATGAAAAGAACATTTCAACCCAGCGAGATCAAGCGCAAAAGAACCCATGGGTTTAGAGCAAGAATGCGAACTCGTGGGGGTCGTGCAATAATTAGAGCGAGACGCGCAAAGGGCCGGGTTCGCCTGAGTGCCTGATCAAAACGCAACCACACATCATGGAGTGCGAGGGCTACGCTTTCAGTCGTACATCACGGATACTGCACGCAGAGCAGTTCAGTGACATCTTTGCTGCCCGTTGCGGACAGGGTGATGCTACGTTATCGATACAGGTAAAGCCTAACAACATCGGTCATCCCAGGCTTGGTATCTCAGTATCAAAAAAAGTTTCGTCTTCAGCGGTAAAAAGAAACTATATTAAACGACAGATCAGAGAGTGGTTTCGCCATCAACAGCACACTCTTGGTGGAATCGATTTTATTGTTGTAGCACGACGTCAATCCAAAGATGCAAGCGTGACCACCATTCATAGTGCACTTTTTAATCAGTGGCAAATAGTCAAAGACAAACAATGTGCCGAATAATTCTATTTTTTCTTCGCGGATACCGTTATGTGGTAAGCCCACTATTGGGAAACCACTGTCGGTTCCATCCGAGTTGTTCTGAATATGCAATTGAGGCTATTGATAGACACGGGGCTCTGAAGGGTAGCGGGCTGGCGTTTAAACGAATTGCAGGCTGTCACCCCTGGAATGCGGGCGGCTTCGATCCAGTACCTGAAAACGAACAAAAACACCCACATTAATAAAATATCGATATTATGGATTTTCAGCGCTCATTGTTATTCGTCGCCTTAGGTTTGGTCTTGTTTCTTCTCTGGCAGTCATGGGAGATAAAGCAACAGGGGGTTGTTGCTGTCTCTTCAGAGGTTTCGGTCGAGGGATTGCCGGCCACACCCAGCCCAACAGCGAGTCCAGGCAGCGAAGCGGTGCCCGGCGCACCTTTGCCTGAGGAGGGGGCAAGCCCTGCTCAAATGACGGTAGAGGTCCCGGGGTCACAACTTGCTTCCACCGGACGAATAATGGTGGAGACGGATTTACTGGAGGCAGAGATCGATCTAATGGGCGGAGATCTACGGTCGGTAAGGCTCTTACAGCACACCATCTTGACGGAAGAGTCCGAGATACCCTTTACACTGATGACAGATAGTGGCGATGAGGTCTTTATCGCCCAATCTGGTTTGGTGGGTAGGGATCGTGATTTGGCGGGTAATGAGCGTGACTACCCCAACCATACAACACAATTTAGTGCCTCCCAACCTGCGTACAGGCTTGGTTACAATGAGAACACCCTTGTGGTTCAGCTGGAGTGGAGCGCCCCGGATGGGGTTGTTTATAAAAAGATATACACCTTCCATCGAGACAGCTACCTCATTGACCTTGATTTTGAGGTCGACAATTTATCCAATACCAAGTGGAACGGTCATCTCTATAGCCAGTTTCAAAGGTCTCGCCCCCTTGATGAGGGCGGGTTTGGTCTTGGTCGAATGCCAAGCTATACCGGCAGCGCCTTTTATACCCCAGAGTCAAGGTACGAAAAATACGATTTCGACGATATGAGTGAACAGGACCTAACACTAAAATCAAGCGGTAGCTGGGTGGCAATACTCCAGCACTATTTTGTGGCCGCAGTGCTGCCACAGGAGACCGTCAATCAGAAGCTCTATTCAGACGTGTTGCCGGGAAATCGATTTAGTATTGGTGTGACGGCGGTGTCGCCGGTTACGGTTCCAGCGGGAGAACAGGGAAAGATCAGCTCACGTCTCTACATTGGGCCAAAAGATCAGGATAGGCTTGAGGCTGCAGCAGAGGGGCTGGTTCTGACTGTAGATTATGGCTGGCTAACCCCTATCTCATCCCCGCTGTTTTGGGTGTTAAATAATATCAACAAGGTGGTTAATAACTGGGGCTGGTCAATTGTTTTACTAACACTGTTGATTAAGCTGGTGTTTTTCCCGCTCTCAGCAGCCAGTTACAAGTCAATGGCGAAGATGAAAAAACTACAACCCCGGCTTAAGACCCTGAAAGAGCGCTATGGAGACGACAAGCAGAAGCTCAATCAGGCGATGATGGAGCTCTACAAAAAAGACAAGATCAACCCTCTCGGCGGTTGTCTGCCCATACTCATTCAGATCCCTGTGTTCATTGCCCTCTACTGGGTGCTTCTCGAGAGCGTAGAGCTTCGACAAGCCCCCTTTATGCTCTGGATAGACGATCTGTCGGTGATGGATCCCTATTATGTCCTCCCCATCTTGATGGGGGCCTCTATGTTTGCTCAGCAGTTACTGAATCCAACACCGCTGGACCCTACCCAGAAGTATATTATGATGGCAATGCCGGCTATTTTCCTGGTCTTTTTTCTATGGTTCCCGGCAGGCCTTGTGCTCTATTGGTTGGTTAACAATGTCCTTTCGATTGGCCAGCAGTGGTATATCACTGCAAAGTTCCAAAAGAGCTAAAACCAAAGAGCGGCGTAACCGCCGGAGCCAATGACCGCTGATACCATTGTCGCCATTGCAACACCTGCAGGGCGGGGCGGGGTTGGCATCGTTCGTCTCTCCGGGCCAGTGGTTAAAGAGATCGCAACACAACTTATTGCGGGAACACTTCCCAACCCAAGAGAGGCCGCCTTCAGGCGATTTGTCGATACCGCCAACCAGGTTATCGATGAAGGCCTGATTATTCTGTTTAATGCGCCTGCCTCTTATACCGGGGAAGATGTGGTTGAACTGCATAGTCACGGAAGCCCTATTATTCTAGACCACCTTCTTGGGTGTGCTGTCAAGCTGGGGGCACGCCTGGCAGGCCCCGGTGAGTTTACACAACGTGCCTATTTGAATGGGCGTATTGACCTGACCCAGGCGGAGGCGGTCGCTGACCTGATTGCGAGCGACAGCTTGATGACAGCACGAGCTGCTGTTCGTTCACTTCAGGGCGAATTCTCAGCACAGATAAACACCATTATCAGGCAGATTACAGATCTGCGGGTTGAGGTAGAGGCCAGTATTGATTTTCCTGATGAGGAGTTGGAGATTGAGGGGGTAGGGGCACTTTTCAAGTCGTTGTGTGGGGTTGAAGAAAAACTAACCTCACTATTGAGCCTGGCAAAACAGGGCCAGAAGCTCCAGGAGGGGGCCAAGGTGGTCATTGCCGGACCGCCAAACGCCGGCAAATCAAGCCTGCTAAACATCTTAAGCGGGATTGATCATGCTATTGTCAGCCCAACACCGGGGACCACCCGGGATCTGCTGCTGCACACCATTACCCTCGACGGACTGACACTCGATATGGTTGATACGGCAGGGTTACGGGAACCCAGTTGTGATGTTGAGGAAGAGGGGGTCGCCAGAGCGGTTTCCGCGGCGGCCGAAGCAGATCATGTGCTGTTACTGGTAGATGACTCCCTGCCCACTGATGTGGAGCCCTTGCTGAGCAAGCTGCCAGAAATGATTGAGGTAACACGGGTGGACAATAAAATCGATCTGAGCGGCGGCTGCCCCGGGCCCTCAAGCAGCGTGCTGACAGGGGGAATAGCTGCCCGATTTTCTATCTCGGCCAAGACGGGAGAGGGATTACCACAACTGAGGGAACACCTGAAAAAGATTGCCGGTTACTCCACAACAACAGCGACAACCTATACCGCACGCCGACGACACGTGGCGGCCATTGAACAGACGCTAAACCATGTCAGAATAGTAACCCGGCAGCTTGTTTTTCCTGGGAGCGCGCTGGAAGAGATGGCACTTGTGGCGGAAGAGCTGAGATTAAGCCAAAGTGCGCTGGAGGCGATTACCGGGCGCTATACTGCCGAGATGTTGCTGGATGAGATATTTTCCGGTTTTTGCATCGGTAAATAGGAGGAGTGAACGAGTCACCAGGCCACAGGCCTTGGTGGTCCAGGAGAGTAGAGCCAGGGCGAGGATGTAAGCAGATGATAAAAAGCACTACAGCCGTTGTTTCAGTCCTGCCTAATGATATGGTAGGAGTGGAAGAGGGTGGGGGAGGCTTGTCTCCCGGAATCAACAGAGGAAAGCACAATGACTAAGTCGATCACAGGACGTCACACCCGCAGTATGATGTTGCAGCTGCTGGTTGTCGTCGTCGCCATTACGGCTGTTGTTATATGGCAGCATGAGTTTCTAGCGGCCGTCTATCTAGAAAACCAGGTTACCAACCTTGGCAAGACAATCAATGGCAGTATTGGTGTTCTGTTTTTTGCCGGAATGGTTCGTCTGATCCAGCTGTTTTTTGGCTATATGCAGGAAGAGCAGGCCCTGGAGCAGTTTGAAAAAAACCTTAGAACACGGGGCGAGCCACTGCATGGTATCAAAGGGAAAACGATGATCGGTTCCCGTTTTCTCACCATGAAAGAGATTCACAAGCAGGGGGCGGTTATTGATCAAAGCGCTCTGGCAGCAACACTGGTTGCTGCTGAATCAAGCAGAACCAGCTTTCTTAAGTTTGTCAATAATGTGCTTATCCTGACCGGTGTCTTTGGCACCATTGTCTCTTTGTCGATAGCACTGCTGGGGGCCACCGATATGCTGGGAGAGACGGCCAAAAGTACAGGCCTTGAAACCATCATCCACGGGATGTCGACAGCACTTTCAACCACCATGACAGCGATCATAGCTTACTTCGTCTTTGGTTATTTTTACCTCAAGCTGACGGATACCCTGACAGCAATACTGGGTCAGCTGGAAGAGCTGACAACAAAACGGCTAATGCCTCAATTTGAGATCGGTGAAGAGAAAATCCTTACCGACTACTCTGACCTGTTGCGCAGTGCCAGCCAGATGCTGCAACAGGCAGGCCAGGTGATGGAGGCACTGAATGTAACCGCAAGGGAGTTACAGACGGCGCTCCAGAGCCTGAGTCAGGATCGAGGCCAATCAGCCCATGTAATGAAGGATATTAGAGAGTTATTGAGGGAAGGATTCCGTCTTCAGGGAGAAGAGCAGCGTTGAAGCGGACCGGTGGCTTTGTCGATCTGCGAATCCAGCCCAACAGCCGGAGCAGCCTGAGCGACGATAGCGTTTGGCCCTCATTTACCGACATTATGACGGTTGTTGTCATGATATTTCTGATGGCTCTGGTCGTCATCATGATCAGAAATACAGAACTTGGGCAACAACTTCAGCAGAAGAGTGAAGAGATCAGTGTCATTGATACTCAAAAGCAGGAGACCCAGAGCCATAGAGAGACGCTGGCAGTAAGGCTGAACCAGGTGCAGCGTCAGCTTAATGAGCTTAACAAACGCTTATCGGCAACCCGGCGAGAACGAGACGAGACTCAAGCCACCCTGGTGGTCAACCTCCAGCAGGCGCGGGAGCTGAAGGCACAGATTGAGGCGCTGAAGGTTCTGCGTTCAAAACTGGTGGGCGAGAATGAAGCGCTCACCCGTGACAAGGAGGGCCTTGGAACAGAGCTTGCCAAGGTTAAGCAGGAGAGCCGAGAGAGCCGTGATCGGGAGGAGAGAAGAATAAGCGAGCTAATGCGGCAAGTGCTCTCCCTGGAAGCGATAAGAGAGCGATTGATCGCCAAAGCCGAGAGCTTGACCACCCAGAAAGAGACGCTGGACTTAAAACTGACTGAGATTCAGCAACTGAATGAAAAGAGGGTGTCAGAAAAAGAGCGAGAGATTGGTGAGCTTACACGCCAGATACTCTCCCTTCAGGTGATTCGTGAAGAGTTGGTGAATCGCACAGAGGCCCTGAGTAAAGAGAAAAACGAGCTCGGGGGGGCACTGGCCAGAGCACAAAAGTCAGAAGATAGAGTACAGGCCTCGCTGACAGAGACACTCCAGCAGGCGCGGGAGCTGAAGGCGCAGGTTGAGGCGCTGAAGGCACTGCGTTCAAAACTGGTGGGCGAGAATGAAGCGCTCACCCGCGACAAGGAAGGCCTTGGAACAGAGCTTGCCCGGGTTAAGCAGGAGAGTCGAGAGAGCGGTGACGAAAAAGAGGAACAAATTAGTGAGCTAACACGACAGGTGCTCTCTTTGGAAGCAGTGAGAGAGAGACTGCTGGCTGAGACAGACCGACTGGTTCAGGGTAGAGAAGCGCTGGGAGAAGCGCTGGCAGCAGTAACGGCTCAGAGCAATAAAGAGAAGGCCCGCCAGGAGGAACGCCTCAGTGTGTTGACCGAACAGCTTCAAGCCCTGTTGAAAATTCGCAAGACACTGGCTGAGCAAAACCAGGAGATGGAGAGAAAATCAGCTATTGCAGCAGAGAAGCTGGCGGCAGTGGAGCGGGCGCTTCAGGAGAAGGTGGTGGCGCTCGCCATGGCGGAGGAGACCATCGTCACCACCACAACGCAACGCAAGACCATGGAGGGAGAGTTCAGCGACCTGAAGACAAAATACAACAAGCTGATACGACCGGCACGATCCGAAATCGGGCGCCATGTTGTTGCTCTTCTCTACAGGAAGAGGGGAGGGCAGGAACAATATAAGCTCAAGCTCCCGCAAGAGCGCGATTTTCGGGTGGTTACAATGCCTCAGCTGCATAGCGAGCTGGCGGGCCTTAAGCAGCAATACGGCGATAAGCTCTATACCAAAATCATCATTCCCGATGACAGTGGACTCAGCTTCTCCCAGGCCTGGAAGTTCCAGCTTGATATCTTCAACAAGTATGACTACTACTACCAGTAACCAACTCTCAGCCCCTATTAATCGTGAACAAGAAAGAGAGATTTGAGGTCATTGTAGTCGGCGGAGGCCATGCTGGAACAGAGGCCGCCCTTGCCGCCGCACGCTGTGGATGCCAGACGCTGCTGGTAACCCACTCTCTTGAGAGCCTTGGACAGATGTCATGTAATCCGGCGATTGGAGGAATAGGCAAGGGTCATATTGTCAGAGAGATAGATGCCCTGGGGGGCGCAATGGCGCAGGCAATTGACCTTTCCGGCATTCAGTTCAGGCGCTTGAATGAGCGCAAGGGGCCAGCGGTCAGGGCTACCCGGGCTCAGGCAGACCGCAGCCTCTATCGTCAGGCAATAAGAGAGCGGCTCCAGAGACAGCAGAACCTATACCTCTTTCAGGCCTCGGTCGATGATCTCTTGGTAGAACAAAACCGGGTTGTTGGTGTTACAACATCAGCCGGGGTGGAGTTTAGGGCGGGCGCTGTTGTGCTTACCGTTGGAACGTTTCTTGGAGGGAAGATCCATATTGGTGAGCAGCAATATGAGGGTGGTCGAGCGGGAGATCCGCCAGCAAATGTACTGGCATTGAAACTCAGGGAGAGAGGATTTTCAATCGGCAGGCTTAAGACCGGAACCCCGCCTCGAATTGACAGCAAAACGATTGATTTCAGCGTCCTCGAGGAGCAACCCGGTGACCAGCCTGTTCCCTGCTTCTCTTTCCTCGGCAAGGCCAGCCACCATCCACGTCAGGTCTCCTGTCACATCACCGCGACCAATGAACAGACACATGACATAGTACGTCAGGCACTTGACCGCTCTCCTCTTTTTAGCGGTGTTATCCAGGGAACAGGCCCACGTTACTGCCCCTCGATTGAAGACAAGGTGGTGCGTTTTGATCACCGCCCGGCCCACCAGATTTTTGTTGAACCTGAAGGGCTCAACGCTGCAGAAGTCTATCCCAATGGGATCTCTACCAGCCTGCCCTACGATGTACAGCTTGCCCTGGTTAGGAGCATCAAGGGATTTCACAATGCAACAATCACCCGCCCAGGTTATGCCATCGAGTATGACTACTTTGACCCACGAGGGTTGCGTCGTTCCCTGAAGTCGAGAGATCTGGAGGGGCTCTATCTGGCAGGGCAGATTAACGGCACAACAGGCTATGAAGAGGCAGCAGGGCAGGGACTTCTGGCGGGGGTCAATGCAGCGCGCAGTACCCAGAGCAGGGAGCCCTGGATCCCAAGACGTGATCAATCCTATATTGGGGTGATGATTGATGATTTGATTGTAAGCGGTATCAGCGAACCCTACAGAATGTTTACCTCGAGGGCCGAGTACCGGCTTCAGCTGAGGGAGGATAATGCAGACCTGCGGTTAACCGCAAAGGGGCGTGAACTGGGTTTGGTCGATGAGCACCGCTGGCACCATTTTTCCGAAAAAGCAGAGGTTATGGAGAGAGAACAGAAGCGGCTGAGAGAGGTTTGGGCGCGTCCCGGAACCCCCGCCAGCGAAGACCTGGAGATATTGTTGGGCCTCTCTCTACGCAGTGAGACAAGACTGTCAGACCTATTGAGCCGCCCTGAGGTTGATTATCTAACCCTAATGAAGGTGTCCGGGGCCGGGCCGGGAACAACTCACCCAGAGGTGGTTGAACAGCTCGAGATACAGGCCCGTTACGCCGGGTATATCAGGCGCCAGAAAAGCGAGATTGAGCGTATGGCGCGAGACGAAGCGCTTGTGCTCCCGGAAGATCTTGACTACAGCACCATCAAAGGGCTATCGACCGAGGTCAGGCAGAAGCTTGACCGCCACCGCCCGGAGACGCTGGGTCAGGCCTCAAGAGTGGATGGGGTAACACCGGTCGCCGTCAATCTGCTGTTGGTACACCTTAAGAAACGAGGCCTTAAGTCAGCAGCCTAAAGAGCGCAAGGGCGGGGTGAGAGGATAATATACGGGAATGGAGAGCAGAGGCGGCCAGCAAGAATCGAAAATTCTGGTTGAGGGTGCCAACGCCATGGGGCTTCAGCTTGGCCCCCAACAGATAGAACAGCTCAGCGGTTTTCTCGATCTTCTTGAGCATTGGGGGCGGGTACACAACCTGGTGGGCAGACAGAAAAGAGCAGAGCAGATTCCACTTCACCTCTTTGACAGCCTTGCTATCGCCCCTTTTTTAAACCAGGGGGTAGTGGCTGATCTGGGCTCGGGAGCGGGGTTACCTGGTGTTCCTTTGGCGGTACTCTATCCAGAAAGCGAGTTTGATCTCATTGAGCCACGGCAAAAGCGTTGTGCTTTTTTGCATCAGGTTGTGACGGAACTTGGGCTGAACAATATCACCATAACCCAGAAGCGTGGAGAAAGTTACCAGCCGAAATTAAAATTTGATACGCTTGTGACCAGGGCGCTTGCTGCCCTTCCAAGGCTTTTCCAACTGGCCCAGCCACTGCTTAAGCCAGGCGGAGTGCTGGTTGCGATGAAAGGGGGCTATCCGGATTCAGAGATCGAAGCACTCCCTTTAGAGGTTCAGGAGAGATGCAGGGTCTCTCCTACAGCGGTTCCCGGCCTTCAGGGGCAGCGTCATGTGGCTGTTATTACCATCAGCAGGTCATTGTGAGGGGCGGGGCAAGCGGCATTATGGTAGTTTTGACGAGACGAAAGACCGGACGATGGATTACGATCCCAGGCGAAGGCGGCATGGGCTTTGAATATCAAGCACAACAGATACGGGAAAAAGAGCAGTGGGAGAGATCGTAACAATCAGCAACCAGAAAGGCGGGGTGGGGAAGACCACAACAACCATAAACCTCGCGGCCTCACTGGTACGTTCCCGCCAGAGGGTGTTGCTGGTTGACCTCGATCCACAGGGAAATGCGACCGTGGGAAGTGGTGTTGACCGGGGTGCTTTTGAGGTGGGAACCTACGACCTTCTGGTGGGTGATATTGTCATTACAGAGGGGATTCTCTCGACAGAACCGGGTTTTGATCTTATGCCGGCAGACGGTGACCTCGCGGGAGCGTTGATAGAGTTGGTGGAGATGCCTGCCAGAGAGCGGATTCTCTCGGATGCACTGCTGGAGTGTCGCCACCTCTACGACTATATCCTTATCGACTGTCCGCCCTCTCTGAGCCTGCTGACCCTAAATGCGCTGGTGGCTGCAGACGCTGTCTTGATCCCCATGCAGTGTGAATACTATGCCCTGGAGGGCGTTACGGCGCTGTTGGAGACCATCTCCAAGGTCCGGGAAAGACTTAACCCAGGGATTCGACTGATGGGTGTGGTCAGGACCATGTTTGATGGGCGAAATACGCTTTCGAAGGAGGTTTCAGACCAACTGCGGGAGTTTTTCGGGGAACAACTCTTCAGAACCATTATTCCAAGGAACATAAGGCTCGCCGAGGCTCCCAGTTTTGGCAAGCCGGTGATTGACTATGATCAGCAGTGTGTTGGCGCCCAGGCCTATCTGGCGCTTGCAGGCGAATTTCTCAGCCGAGAGGAGAGCAGATGAACGCAAAGAAAAAGCCCCGCCTGGGCAAGGGACTGACCGCGCTCCTTGGGGAGAACGAGGCTAAAAAGCCGGAAACGACCGGAAGCGGGATTACAGCGCTTCCGATAGAGCAGCTAAAGCGGGGCATCTACCAGCCAAGGAATCAATTTGACCAGACAGCGCTGCAGGAGTTGGCGGATTCAATTCGGATGCAGGGCGTGTTACAGCCTATTGTGGTTCGGGCCCAGGGCAAAGGCTATGAGATTATTGCGGGTGAACGACGCTGGCGGGCGGCACAGCTTGCAGGGCTCACTCTTGTCCCGGTGGTGGTTCGTGATTTAGACGATCAAACAGCGATGGCTGTAGCATTGATTGAAAATATGCAGCGTGAAGACCTGAACCCGATTGAACAGGCGGTTGGGATCAAAAGACTGGTTGAGGAGTTTTCGCTTACTCACCAGGAGGCGGCAGAGGCGGTGGGTCGTTCACGGGCCGCGGTCTCCAATCTCCTCAGGCTGCTTGGGCTGGGGCCAACAGCACGCAAGCTGGTTGAGAGGGGCGAACTGGAGATGGGCCATGGAAGGGCGCTGCTGACACTTGAGGGCGGGGACCAGGAACGCGCTGCAGAAAGAGTGGCAAAGGAGGACCTCTCTGTTAGAGCCACTGAACGCTTGGTAAAGAAGATCCTTCATGGCGCGGCCAAACCGAAAAAGGCCGGGGTTGTCGACCCTGATGTTAAGCGTCTTGAGGAAGAGCTTTCTGAAAAACTGGGCGCCCCGGTAACGATTGATGATAAAGGGGGCCGGGGAAGGCTGGTGATTGGCTATCACTCTCTTGAGGAGCTCGATGGGATCTTGGAAAAGATAGGTTGATCAGGGTATTCGATCTTTCAGGGCAGTAGGACTTTGATCGGTCCTTAAAGGTTGTGGGCAGAGGAACTGGCGTCATCGTAGATGGATTCGCCCAGCTGTTGGGCAAGCAACAAAACCCACCATTTCATATCGTGTTTTGTGTGCCTGGAAGGAAGGGATTGAGAGCCTCTCTTAATGGTCCAGGTGAGATCGACTTGGTTTATCTATCCATGTTGACCATTAGAGGCGGTATCTATAGAATTCGATCGCCGTCTTGGCTGGTAATTGCAAGTAGGACGGGGAAAACTCGTTGGCAAGATGCAGTGTAGACAAGAGGATACGGCAATCGAAATACGCTGGATTTTAAAAACCCAGCTGTGGACAACAGCAGGTGTGACACTGTTGGCATTGGCTGTTGGTGGGATCCAGACCGGTTTTTCAGCATTGGTGGGCGGACTTATCTCTACAGGCACCAATGCCTATCTGGGCAGACGGCTTATCGTGGTGCGAAAAGAGGCGCCACAGCAGATAATTACCGCTCTTTACAAGGGAGAGCTGGTAAAATACTTGCTTACAGCCGTACTGTTTGGAGTGGCGATTGTGTTGCTCAAGGCAGAGCTGGTGCCACTGTTATCAGGCTATGTTCTTGTCTTGGCCGTATTTTGGTTTGTTTTGTTGCGTAGTGGAAGGAAGTAATCGGGATCTTTTAGAATTGGCAGTTGAGAAACAAAATACGACGGAATATATCGTCCATCACCTCACCAACCTGACGGCTGGAGAGGGGTTCTGGACGGTGCACCTGGATACCCTGTTTTTCTCGGCATTGCTCGGGGTGATCTTCCTCGTGCTCTTTACCTGGGCAGCAAAAAAGGCAACTTCAGGGGTTCCAGGCGGCCTGCAGAATTTTACCGAGATTATGGTCAGCTTCGTCGATGAACAGGTCTCCAGCACCTATCACGGCAAGAGTGAGCTCATCGCCCCGCTGGCACTGACTATTTTTGTCTGGGTCTTTTTGATGAACCTGATGGACCTTGTCCCGGTTGATCTTCTGCCTTTAATCGCCGGGATGTTGGGAATTCACTATCTGAAGGTGGTTCCAACAACTGATCTGAATGCCACTTTTGCCATGTCGATCTCGGTTTTCATCCTGATTCTCTTTTACAGCGTAAAGGTAAAGGGTGTCGGCGGGTTTGCCAAAGAGGTCTTTTTTCACCCCTTTGGCAAGTGGATGCTGCCATTCAATATGTTATTTAAGTTGATCGAGGAGTTGGCAAAACCCATCTCTCTGGCCCTCCGGCTCTTTGGCAACCTGTACGCCGGTGAACTGCTTTTTATTTTGATTGCCCTTCTTCCCTGGTGGATTCAGTGGACCCTTGGAGGGATTTGGGCAATCTTCCACATTCTCGTCATCACCCTGCAGGCATTTATATTTATGATGCTGACCATTGTTTATCTGAGCATGGCAAGCGAGGATCATGATCATTAACCCTATTATTAACCCGTTCTCTAGCTCGTCGGAGGAAATATGGACTTGGAACTAGCAACACTAATCGCTGATGTACAGGGGATGACTGCTATCGCAGTTGGACTTCTTATCGGTATGGGCGCACTGGGCACTGCCATCGGTTTTGGCATGCTTGGTGGTAAATTTTTGGAAGGAGCGGCCCGGCAGCCAGAGATGGTGCCCATGCTTCAGGTCAAGATGTTCATTGTTGCCGGCTTGCTTGATGCGGTAACTATGATCGGCGTAGGCATTGCGTTGTTCTTTACCTTTGCCAACCCGTTTATTGAAGCGGTCCGCGCTGCTGCCGGAGGTTGAGCGCATCTTGAATCCAAATGAGTTGATCGTTAAGGAGCAAGGCTGTGGGTATTAATGCAACCCTTATCGGGCAGATGATCACCTTTGCACTGCTGGTCTGGTTCACCATGAAGTTTGTGTGGCCACCATTGACGGCGGCGATGAAAGAGCGACAACATAAAATCGCTGAAGGTTTGGCAGCTGCAGAGAGGGGCGTTCATGAGAAAGTCCTGGCAGAGAACAAAGCAACAGAGATTCTGAAAGAGGCTAAAGCACAATCTTCAGAGATACTTGGCCGCGCCGAGAAACGCTCCAGTGAGATTGTCGATGAAGCAAAAGGCGAGGCGAGGGAAGAGGGTGAGAGAATCCTGGCTCACGCACGCAGCGAAGTCGAACAGGAGATGAACAAGGCTCGCGAAGCGCTTCGCGCTGAAGTGGCTGTTCTGGCGGTTGCGGGTGCAGAGCAGATTCTGGCTAAAGAGGTTGATGCCGCCGCCCACTCTGACTTGCTGAATAACCTGGCAAGGCAGCTTTAGGGCAAAAGATCGTGTCAGAAGCCGCCTCAATTGCCAGGCCCTATGCGCGCGCACTTTTCGAAGTGGCCCAGGAGGGGAATATTATCGACAGCTGGTCCCAAGCGCTTGGGAGCATGGCCGCTGTTGCTGCTAATGGCGAAGTTTTAGCACTGCTGAACAACCCCCAGGTGGGAGACGAGGGTCTCTACTCTCTGTTTGTCGAGGCAGCAGGCGAGGGGTGCGGAGCAGAAGTAAAAAACCTGGTGCAGCTTATGGTTGTGAACCGTCGGCTAAGGGCCATGCCCGAGGTTGCAGAACAGTTTGAACAACTGCGATCAGAGGCAGAAAGCACCATTGAGGCGCAGTTGATAACAGCAAAACCAGTCAATGATGAGCAACAAGCAGAGCTGGCTGAGGCGTTAAGCAAGAAGATGGGGCGTGAGGTTACCTTACGCACCGAAGTGAATGAAGAATTGATTGGCGGGGCCATAATCAGAGCGGGCGATTGGGTAATCGACGGCTCGGTAAAGGCACAACTTGAAAGCTTGGCCACGGCCATAAGTGGATAACGAGAGGAACCTGTAGATGTCAATGCAGCTGAACCCATCAGAGATCAGTGAACTGATCAAGACCCGTATAAAAGACTTTGAATCAGTAGCGGAAACCCGTAACGAAGGTACTGTCGTCAGCCTAACCGATGGAATCACACGGATTCACGGCCTGGCCGACGCGATGCAAGGCGAAATGCTGGAATTTCCAGGGGGGGTGTTTGGTGTTGCCCTCAACCTGGAACAAGATTCAGTGGGCGCCGTAATCCTGGGTGATTACGAACAACTCTCCGAGGGTGACACCGTGCGCTGTACCGGACGAATTCTTGAGGTCCCTGTTGGACCCTCCCTATTGGGCCGAGTCGTAAACTCACTGGGTCAGTCTATCGATGGCAAGGGGCCAATTGAATATGATGGCACCTCTCCAATAGAAAAAATCGCACCCGGCGTAATTGAGAGAAAGTCGGTAGACCAGCCCGTTCAGACAGGCCTCAAGGCAATTGATTCCATGGTGCCGATAGGCCGAGGCCAGCGCGAGTTGATTATTGGCGATAGACAGACAGGAAAGACCGCAGTAGCCCTTGACACCATCATCAATCAGAAGGGAACAGGGGTGAAGTGTATCTATGTGGCAATAGGTCAAAAGGCGTCATCGATCGCCGGTGTGGTACGAAAGCTGGAAGAACACGGAGCCATGGAGCATACCATCGTGGTTGCCGCAGCAGCTTCCGAATCAGCGGCAATGCAGTATATCTCCCCTTATGCAGGATGCACGATGGGAGAGTACTTCCGTGACCGGGGTGAGGATGCATTAATTATTTATGATGATCTAACCAAGCAGGCTTGGGCCTATCGACAGGTCTCCTTGCTGCTTCGACGCCCGCCTGGCCGGGAGGCCTACCCCGGTGACGTCTTTTACCTTCACTCCAGGCTGCTGGAGCGCTCCTCAAGGATCAATGAGGAGGAGGTGGAACGGCTAACCAATGGCGAAGTCAAGGGAAAGACCGGGTCATTGACCGCCCTGCCAATTATTGAGACCCAGGAGGGGGATGTCTCTGCATTTGTACCCACCAACGTGATCTCAATAACAGATGGCCAGATCTATCTTGAATCAGACCTCTTTAATGCCGGTATTCGTCCAGCGATCAATGCGGGCCTCTCTGTCTCTCGGGTGGGCGGAGCAGCCCAGACCACGATCATTAAAAAGCTGGGGGGTGGCATCCGAATGGCCCTGGCCCAGTTTCGGGAGCTCGCCGCTTTTTCCCAGTTTGCCTCTGATCTTGACGAAGCCACTCGCAAGCAGTTGGAGAGGGGTCAGCGGGTAACAGAGGTGATGAAGCAGGCACAGTACACCCCAATGTCCATTGCCGAGATGGCGCTCACCCTCTTCGCCGCCAATGAGGGATATCTGGATGATGTGGATGTAAAACAAGCCGTTAGCTTTGAGCATAGTCTGCAGGATTACCTGCGCGGACATTATCAGGAGTTGCTGGAAAAAGTGAACACCAGCGGTGATTACAATAACGAGATTGAACAGACTTTTCATGAGGCGCTGAAAGACTTCAAGGCCAACGGATCCTGGTAGATCCCCAACACCCATAGCAGAAAAACATGTCAGGCGCCAAAGAGATACGCACCAAGATCAAGAGTATTCAAAATACTCAAAAGATTACTCGTGCCATGGAGATGGTGGCTGCCAGCAAGATGCGAAAAGCACAGGAACGTCTTGGGGCAGCAAGACCCTATGCCGAGAAGATGCGAAATGTGATTCGCCATCTTGCTCAGGCAAAGCCCGAATATCACCACCCCTATCTCACAGATCGCGAGGCCAAGCGAGTGGGGTTCATTGTGGTAACCACCGACAGGGGGCTTTGTGGCGGTCTGAATGTTAATTTGATGCGCAGTACCGTTGCAGCCATGTCTGAGTGGGCAGAAAAGGATGCAGAAGTTGATCTTTGCATTATTGGCAGCAAAGGGCTTGGGTTTTTTAAACGCCTCGGCGGAAGTATTGTCAGTGAGCGCAGCGGGCTTGGGGACGCGCCTCAGCTGGCGGACCTGATCGGTGTGGTGAAGGTGATGCTCGATGCCTACGATGAGGGCCAGATTGACAGGCTGATTGTGGCGAGCAACAGCTTTATCAATACCATGAGCCAGAAGCCATGCATTGAGCAACTGTTGCCAGTAGATGGCGGAGAGCAGGAAGAAGAGATTGCACACCATTGGGACTACATCTATGAGCCGGAAGCCAAAGAGGTAATAGATGCCTTGATGGTGCGATATATCGAGTCCCTGATCTATCAGTCGGTGGTTGAAAATATCGCTTGTGAGCAGTCTGCAAGGATGGTGGCGATGAAGTCAGCATCTGATAATGCAGGCGATCTTATTGATGAGTTTCAGCAGGCTTATAATAAGGCGCGCCAGGCCGCAATTACCCAGGAAATTTCTGAAATTGTGGGCGGTGCCGCGGCGGTATAGAGTAAAAAGCAGAGTTGAACAGAGTTTTAAGTTGTCATTATTTAATAGCATGTGAGGAATATACAGATGAGCACGGGAAACATCGTAGAGATCATCGGCGCCGTAATTGACGTGCAATTTTCGCGAGAAGCCGTGCCCAAGGTGCATGATGCCCTCAACGTTGAAGAGAACGGTTTAACCCTGGAAGTACAGCAACAAATGGGTGATGGCATTGTTCGTGCAATTGCCATGGGATCCACCGATGGGCTGCGCCGCGGATTGAGTGTGACGGACTCAGGCAGGCCGATATCGGTACCAGTGGGTCAAGGTACTTTGGGGCGGATTATGAATGTGTTGGGTGACCCGGTCGATAATGCGGGCGAGGTTGCAACCGAAGATCGCTGGCCGATACACCGAAAAGCACCCAGCTATGCTGACCAGGCTTCATCAACAGAGCTGCTGGAGACAGGCATTAAGGTGATTGACCTGATCATCCCATTTGCCAAAGGCGGAAAGGTCGGACTCTTTGGAGGTGCGGGTGTCGGCAAGACGGTCGCCCTGATGGAACTGATTCGAAATATTGCGATTGAACACAGTGGATATTCTGTCTTTGCCGGAGTGGGTGAGCGTACCCGTGAAGGCAATGACTTCTACCATGAGATGAAAGAGGCAGACGTACTCAACAAGGTGGCTCTGGTTTATGGGCAGATGAACGAGCCACCCGGCAACCGGTTACGCGTTGGCCTGACGGGGCTTACAATGGCGGAATATTTCCGTGATGAGGGCCGTGATGTCCTCTTCTTTGTTGATAATATTTATCGTTATACCCTGGCAGGAACAGAGGTTTCAGCCCTTCTTGGAAGGATGCCCTCAGCCGTGGGCTATCAGCCAACCCTGGCCGAAGAGATGGGCGTGCTTCAGGAGCGCATTACCTCTACACGTACCGGATCAGTCACCTCTATCCAGGCGGTTTATGTTCCGGCAGATGATTTGACAGATCCCTCTCCAGCAACGACATTTGCCCATCTCGACGCCACTTTGGTGCTCTCCAGACAGATCGCCGAGCTTGGTATTTACCCCGCGGTAGACCCGCTCGACTCTTCAAGCCGGCAATTGGATCCACTCGTTGTTGGCCAGGAACACTATGATGTTGCCCGGGGTGTGCAGGGCACCCTTCAGCGTTATAAAGAGCTGCGTGACATTATCGCCATTTTGGGCATGGATGAGCTGAGTGATGAGGATAAACTCGCTGTAGCCAGAGCACGAAAGATTCAGCGCTTCCTCTCCCAGCCGTTCTTTGTTGCCGAAACCTTTACTGGTGCCCCAGGCAAATATGTCTCTCTCAAGGAGACCATTCGCGGCTTTAAGGGGATTGTCGACGGTGAGTATGACCATCTGCCTGAGCAGGCATTCTATATGGTGGGCACCATTGATGAAGTGATTGAGAAGGCCCAGACCATTGTTTAGTCAACTGAACAAGATCCACTGCTAACCATGCCTGTCACCATGCACGTCGATATTGTGAGCGCAGAGGAGGAGATCTTCTCCGGAACGGCAACCATGCTGTTTGCTCCGGCGGAGATGGGTGAAGTGGGAATCAAGCCCAGGCATGCACAGATGATTACCCGGCTGGTTCCCGGCGAGGTGGTTGTTCGTGATTTAGAGGGGAGCGAGCAGCTTTTCTTTATTTCCGGAGGGGTCCTTGAGGTTCAGCCCCATATCGTTACCGTTCTTTCAGACACAGCAATTCGTGCCAAGGACCTTGATGAGGCCGCTGCGCTTGAGGCCAAAAAAAGGGCAGAACAGCATCTTGAAGATCGCCAGTCTGGTTTTGAGTATGCTACAGCCCGGGCAGAATTAGCGGCGGCGGCGGCTCAGCTGCGAGCAATCCAGAAACTACGCAATAAATCCTGAGGGAGCGGGTGAGCCTTGAGCCTTTCCAGAGTGAGTCGCCATAAGGTGGTGTCAGTCACCTACCAGATTCGCTCAACTGAAGGCGACATTCTTGAGCACCGCGACCTGCCCGTGAACTATCTTCACGGTGGTGCAAGCGATATTTTCCCTGAAGTGGAGTCTGCCCTGGAGGGGAAAGAGGTGGGTGACAGCGTCACTGTTGACCTGACTCCTGAGCGCGGCTTTGGCAACCGAGACCCCAACCTGATCATTACTGATGATGTAGAGACCTTTCCCCTAGAGCTGAGGAAAGTGGGTGCAGAACTGGGTGCTACAAATGATAAGGGCGAAGAGATTCACTTTCGTACCGTCACCATTGAAGACGACCAGCTTACTGTAGATGGCAATCATCCGCTCGCCGGCCTTGATATCGTTTTCAAGGTCAAGGTGGTAGGGGTTCGTGAGCCAACCCCTGATGAGCTTGCTGGCGGGGAGCTGGCACCCTGAAAGAGTGAGGGTATCAGGCGGCGTTTTGCCCTATCATCGGTGCTGGCCTGTAGGGGCCGTCTTTTCAACAGCTCTATTTAACCAGAGTCCGGGAGGATCCGATGTACATCGATTTCGGGACGGTTACGCCCCAGCAGGCCTACTTCACTATGACCCAGACCATTATTCCCCGGCCCATTGCCTGGATTGTCTCGGAGAATACCAACGGCAGCATCAATTTGGCCCCTTTTTCCTACTTCAATGCGGTATCAAGCAACCCCCCTCTGGTGATGATATCGGCGGGCATCAAGCCCGGAGGTGTTGCCAAGGACACATTGAATAATATTAGACAGAGAAAGGACTTTGTCCTCCATATTGTCAGCCTTGAACAGCTGGATGCGATGAATCAGAGCTCAGCCAATCTCCCTTCGGGAGAGTCCGAAGTTGAGCTGCTGGGGCTCGAAACAGTAGCGCTTGAGGGCTCTCGGCTGCCACGACTGGTCGATGCCAAGGTGGCTTTTGCCTGTCGACTCTACGATATCCACTATATAGGAAGCGACCCTCAGGCCCTCATTCTGGGTCAGGTGGAGGGCCTCTATGTTGATGACTCGGTTGTCGGCAAGGATGATAAGGGGAGGACGAAAATTCTCGCTGAACGGATCAATCCAGTAGGTCGGCTGGGGGCCAATGAGTATGTCACTTTTGGCGAACGGCTCAGCCGGGACAGGCCCAAGTGAATCCAAACAGGCCTCTGAACATGCCAAACGGGCCCTTTACCCGGTATGATTAGAGCGTGTGGCCACACTGCCGCCACTATTAACCGTAAGAAGAGGATTAGGATACATTAGCGTTGTCACTTGAAATTATCATACTGGCTGCCGGCAAGGGCACCCGGATGCACTCCACAACACCCAAGGTGCTGCACCCCCTTGGGGGCAAGGCGTTGCTGGCCCATGTGCTCGATACAGCAGTAGCCCTGCAGCCCACGGCTATACATGTCATCTATGGCCATGGTGGAGAGGCACTCCCTCTCGCCTTTTCAGGCCTTCACTACGCCCCTGACGTTAACTGGGTCGAGCAGGCTGAGCAGCTCGGCACGGGCCATGCGCTCTCTCTGGCGCTTCCTGCGGTTGATCCGGCAGCGGAGGTGCTGGTGCTCTATGGAGACGTCCCTCTGGCCGGCCCTGAGACCCTGGCACCACTCGTTGAAACCAGCCAAAGGGGCGAGCTTGGGGTACTGACGGCTGAAGTGGATAATCCCACAGGGTATGGTCGGGTGGTGGTCGATGATTGCGGAAATATCAGGGCTATTATTGAACACAAGGATGCAACATCGGCTGAGCAGGCGATCACCGAGATCAATACAGGTTTTATGGCAGCCCCGGCCGCTTGCTTTGTCCGCTGGCTGCAACAACTAACCCAAAACAATGCACAGGGTGAGTATTATTTGACCGATGTCGCCGCTCTGGCCAGTGCAGAGGGGCTCACCGTTGCCGCCACCCGAGCCGAAAATGCCGGCGATGTGCTCGGGGTTAACAGTCGAGGTGATTTGGCAATACTGGAACGACGTTATCAGCAGCTGCAGGCAGAGGAGCTCATGAGAGCGGGGGTTACACTGCAGGATCCAAAGCGGTTTGATCTTCGAGGGGTATTGACGGCAGGAAGAGACTGCACCATCGATATCAATGTCATTATTGAGGGGGAGGTGATACTTGGAGATCGGGTTCAGGTGGGCCCCAACTCAGTGTTAAAAAATTGCCGGGTTGGAGAGGACTCAACCATTGAAGCGAATTGCCTGATTGATGAAGCAGTGATCGCAGCAAAATGCCAGGTGGGCCCTTTTGCACGGCTGCGCCCCGGCACATGCCTGGAAGAGGGGAGCAGGGTCGGGAATTTTGTTGAGACCAAGAAGACCACCCTGGGTCAAGGCAGTAAGGCAAATCACCTCGCATACCTCGGCGATGCGCAAGTGGGCCGAAACGTTAATATTGGTGCCGGCGTAATCACCTGTAACTATGATGGTGCCAACAAGCATCTCACCGTAATCGGAGATAATGCATTTATCGGGTCTGATAGCCAGCTTGTCGCCCCGGTCGTAGTGGGTACTGATGCAACCATTGGCGCGGGCTCAACTATTTCGAAAGACGCCCCCGAGGGCAAGCTTACCTTTTCGCGAGGACGTCAGACCACGGTTAAGGGCTGGAAGCGACCAAAGAAAAAGAGATGAGCAACAATCTGGAACAAAGACCATGTGCGGCATAGTCGGCGCAGTATCAAAACGGGATATTGTCCCCTTTTTGGTAGAGGGGCTGCGTCGTCTGGAGTATCGAGGTTATGACTCGGCCGGAGCAGTCACCCTGGATGAGAGTGGAGCACTGCAGCGCTCAAGAACAGTGGGCAAGGTGGTCGAACTGGAGCGCTCTATTGGTGAGAGCGGACTCAACGGCTTCACAGGAATCGCCCATACACGCTGGGCGACCCACGGAAAACCAACCGAGACCAATGCCCACCCCCATATCTGCCGTAATACCCTTGCACTGGTATGTAACGGGATTGTTGAGAATCATGAAGTATTGAGGCAGGAGCAGATGGCGGCGGGCCTTTCCTTTACCTCGGAGACCGATACTGAGGTCATCGTCCATCAGGTCTACTCCCATCTCTCAACCGGGTTGGCCCTTTTTGAAGCTGTGCGAGCGACGATGGATGAACTGATCGGCAGCTATGCGATTGCAGTAGTGGAGGCCGGTTCCCCAGAAAAACTGGTTGCTGCTCGGCAGGGCCCACCGCTCCTGATTGGTATTGGCGATGATGAAATTCTGATTGCTTCAGATATGGCGGCACTGCTGCCGGTTACCCGAAATTATGTGGTTCTTGAGGACGGCGATGTGGCCGAGATTGATGGATCCAGCTATACCATCACCGATAGCAGTGGGAGTGTTGTCGAAAGAGCTGTTCGCGAAAGCCAGCTTGCTAAAGATGCGGTAGAGCTTGGGGACTATCGCCACTTTATGGAGAAGGAGATCTTTGAGCAACCAAGGGCGATCAGCGATACTCTGGAGGGGCGGCTGGCGGCTGACCACATCATGGAAGGGACTTTTGGCCAAGAAGCAGAAAGAGTATTTGATCGTGTTCAAGAGGTTGAGATTATCGCCTGTGGGACAAGCTTCCATGCAGGTTTGGTCGCCAAACACTGGTTTGAGCATGTTGGAGTATCGTGTCATGTGGAGGTGGCGAGCGAATACCGATACCGGCGTCACGTTGCTCGAAAAGGGGTGCTTGCTGTCACTATCTCTCAGTCAGGAGAGACGGCCGATACCCTTGCAGCCCTTGCGGAAGCCAAGCGTGTGGGTTGTCTCTCAAGCCTGGTAATATGCAATGTCCCTGAGTCCTCCCTGATAAGAGAGTCCGAGCTCTCGCTGTTAACTCATGCCGGTCCGGAGATCGGCGTGGCCTCAACCAAAGCATTTACTACTCAACTCGTCGCCCTAATGCTGCTTGCCGTGGCGCTCTCAAGGCGCCATGGTTTTGACCGCAGTTTTGAGGCCAATATTGTTGCTCAGTTGCGAAGCCTCCCAAAAGCAATTGAAGAGGTCCTTGCCCAGGCCCCGGAGATTGCTGAACTCTCAAAAGGCTTCGCCAACAAGCACCATACTCTTTTTCTGGGGCGAGGCGTCCACTACCCCGTGGCCCTTGAAGGGGCACTCAAGCTGAAGGAGATCTCCTATATCCATGCAGAGGCCTACCCTGCGGGTGAACTAAAGCACGGGCCTTTGGCGCTTGTCGATGAGGATATGCCGGTGGTTGCTGTCGCCCCCAATGACGAATTATTGGATAAGCTCAAGTCTAACCTCAAAGAGGTTCAGGCACGGGGCGGTCGTCTGTTGGTCTTCGCTGAATCGGGTTCAGGCTTTGTTGAAGAGGAAGGGCTACAGGTGGTGCCCATTGCCCAGGTAGACAGTGCCATTGCCCCAATGATCTATACGGTGCCGCTGCAGTTGCTGGCGTACCATGTCGCCCTAATCAAGGGGACGGATGTTGATAAGCCGAGGAATCTTGCCAAATCCGTCACCGTAGAATAGTTTGGTATGGGGTAAGGTTTACACTCTTTCCTGAGACAAGATTTCATTTTTTACCCAAAGAATGTTGATGTCGCCAGATCAAAACAGGGCTCCTGAAAAGCTGAAAGCTCCCAGCACCCTGCCGCCGAGTCCGTTCAACATCATGGCCAAACCTATTGGGCCGCGCTGCAATATCGACTGCACCTATTGTTATTACCTCGAAAAGGAAAAACAGTTTCCCGCAGAAAAGAAATTCCGCATGGCGGACGAAGTGCTCGAAAGCTTTGTCCGCCAGCTGATCGAAGCTGCACTGGAAGCGGGCATGCCTGAGGCGGCTTTTGCCTGGCAGGGCGGCGAGCCAACCATGCTGGGTGTGGACTATTTTCGAAAGATCATAAAGCTGCAAAAGAAATACGCACCGGCCGGGCTGAAAGTCACCAATGCGCTGCAAACCAATGGCATTCTGCTCGATGAAGAATGGGGCGCCTTTTTACACGACAACGAATTTCTGGTCGGGATCAGTATCGATGGGCCAAAAAAAGTCCATGACCAGTACCGGATCGATCGGGCGGGGCGTCCGACATTCGACGCCGTGATGCGCGGACTGGAGGTGCTGCAGCGTAACGGCGTCGAGCACAACGCGCTGAATACAGTACACCGTGCCAGTGCCGGCAAGGGCAAGGTGGTTTACCGTTTTCTCAAGCGGCTCGGCATCGAATTCGTGCAGTTTATCCCGATCGCCGAGCGCAACGGCGCCTCTGGTTTGGCAGGCCCGCCACAGGTCAACATCCATCCTGCCACAAGCATCACTGACTGGAGTGTCAGTCCGCACGCCTATGGCAAGTTTCTGTGTGAGGTGTTTGACATCTGGTTCAAAGGCGATATCGGCAAGATTTTCATTCAGCATTTCGACGCCATGCTAGCGAAGTGGCTGAATATGCCGGGCGGATTATGCCTCTTTGCCGAAGCTTGCGGTGACGGGCTGGCGATGGAACATGATGGCAGCCTTTATTCCTGCGACCACTATGTCTATCCGCAATATCGGCTGGGCAGGATCACAGAAATTCCCCTGCGCGAGATGCTCTGGAGCGAACGCCAGAAGAGGTTCGGGCTGGAAAAGGCGGACCCACTGACGGCACAGTGTCGCGCCTGCTCGTACCGCTTTGCCTGTAACGGCGGCTGCCCGAAACACCGTTTTGCCAGGGCGCACGACGGCGAGTCAGGGCAAAATTATTTCTGCCAAAGCTACACCATGTTTTTGCGTTACGCGGGAGATCGC
>CEPS01008627.1_pt1 | contig 46028 bp, 44 predicted proteins | sample 530401 | NCBI WGS metagenome assembly CEPS01 (sample SAMEA2620035, study PRJEB7988) | marine metagenome | biome: marine biome (ENVO:00000447); feature: mesopelagic zone (ENVO:00000213) & marine oxygen minimum zone (ENVO:01000065); material: "saline water (ENVO:00002010), including plankton... | reverse complement strand
TGAGTTCCTAGAAGAAGTGAGGGCTGGTTATGATGAAGAAACCAGCATTATCAGTTTTGGTGATATTCATATTCATACGGATCCATTTGATGAAGTAAATGATCCCCGCGTGGAAAAAACATACGTCGGGGACTACAAGGACGGCATGCCCCACGGCCAAGGCACCTACACATATGCTGATGGATCCACGTACGTCGGGAAATTCAGAGATGGCAAGTTCCACGGCCAAGGTACCTTCACACATGCCGATGGAGATAAGTACCTCGGGGAGTTCAAAGATGGGAAGTTCCCTGACCAAGGTACCATAACAACCCCTGCGGGACGTAAATACGTCGGTGAGCTCAAGGATGGCGCACCCCATGGCCACGGCACCGATACATTCCCCCGTGGAAAAAAGTACGTCGGTGAATTCAAGGACGGCGAATGGTGGGACGGCACTGAATACGACCGTGAAGGGAACGCCCTTAGAACCTATTCAAAAGGAAAACGCCAGAGGATGAGGAAACTGTTATAGATGAGGATACAGGAGAGGAGTATTCTTTCGGCGGACTTCAAAACGCAATAGATGAATTCCCAGATTTAAACACCTAAACCTCTGCAGACGGGGCGCAGGCACAAGTCCGGGACAAGGAGAATTCATCCGGGTCTCATCCGGATACCCCGGCTACGCCACTATTTTGTTACCACTCCCCCTGCCCGTCTGATTTACAGCCAGTAACAGCGGAGATCACTGTGACCATAATGTGACCCACAGGAGTCCATTCCTGTCCATTTGAGTCACAATCAGTCACATACGCGTGGGATCGGAGTGCGTATGTTGTTGATTAAATGTAACTGTTAGTGTGAAGGTTGGTTTCGCAATGCGAAGGTCGGGAGTTCGATCCTCCTCGGCTCCACCAATCCCCCTTTTTTTGTTTTGCCATACAAGGGCTCAGGGTCGCAAATGTTGTCCGAATTATTGAGTTATGCGTTCCGGCCGTTCTTTTTGCTCGGTGCATTGTCCGCGATCGTCGTCATGGCGTTATGGACACTCGCGCTGGGGAATATCGGGCCGCTAGCGGATTATCCGAATCCGGCGCTGTGGCACGCGCACGAGATGTTGTTCGGTTTTGTGATGGCCGTCATCGCCGGTTTCGTCATGACGGCAGTTGCGATGTGGACCGGCCGTGAGCGCCTGCACGGCACACCGCTGGGTGTACTGGTTGTGGCATGGCTGGCGGGTCGGGGCGCAATGCTTGCCTCCGGCGTATTGCCGGATTGGGTCGTTGCGATCACCGACATGGCGTTTCCGGTCCTGTTGGCGTACTTCTTTGGCCGTGAGGTTATCGCCGCAGACAATCGACACAACCTCGTCATCGTCGGTATCGTGGCTGTGATGGCGGTCCTGAATCTCGCCTACCATGGTGGACCGCCGGCCGGGTCGGCGGGCCTCGCCAAAACGGCGATGCTGCTGATGATCCACGTCGTGCTCTTGCTGATCACCGCGATCGCCGGCCGGGTCGTGCCGAGTTTCACAGCGAACTGGCTCAGGGACCAGGGCCGGGACCCGGAACGTGGCCGGTTCCCGAAAAGCACACCCCCGGTAGAGGGCGTGACGCTTCTGCTGACGGCCGCGGCCGGAATCTCGGTCACGTTTGCGCCTACGAGCCCGGTGGCCGGGTTTATCGCACTCGCGGCGTGTACCAGCCATGCATTCCGGCTCAGCCGGTGGACCGGGCTCGCGACGAGGCCTGAACCGCTGCTGTTCGTGCTGCATATCGCCTATGCGTGGTTGCCGATCGGTTACGCCCTGGTCGCATGGTCGATATTCAGCCCGGTCACAGGTTCGGCCTATTCCGACTCCGTTGCATTGCATGCGCTAACGATGGGCGCCATCGGCAGCATGATACTGGCGATGACGACCCGGGTTTCACTCGGCCATACCGGGCGTGCATTGCACGCGGCCCGATTGACCGTCGTCGCCTATATTCTGCTGACGGTTTCCGTTATCGTCCGGCTGCTCGGGCCTCTGGCCGGCGGGCGGTATCTGCAGACAGTCGAAATCGCTGCGACCGGCTGGATGGTGGCGTTTGCGGTATTCATCTGGGTTTACTGGCCAATCCTGACCCGTCCACGGATCGACTGACGGCCGCGGATACGCTGGCGGGGCAATCCATGGCCGGATCGGCACATCGATCGAGGTGGATTTGTTTCAGACAGCACCCTGCGTGAGCAGGTCAAGATACTTTCTGAACAACCGGCACCCGAGGCAAAAAACACACAAAGCCAAAGATGGCGACGGCAACACCGGCCAGTATCACGAAAAATGCCCCAAAACCCCAGGTGGTGTGGGTCCAGGCAATCATCGGTATCGCAGTCGCACTGACTGAGAAAGTAATGATGTAACGGGCAGCGAGTGCCCGGCTTCGCCACTCGGTATTGGTGACCCGGCCAATCAGCACGTCGTTGATCGGGATCTGGCCGAAAACCACCAGCATGAAGGCAACCGAGAGAATCAGGGCCGATGTGCCACTGGAACCCACCAGCGCCAGGGCAAAGAGGCACTGGCCCGCAACCACGGCCAGGAACACGTGCTTGAGCGGCCAGCGGTCAACCAGGTATCCGACGATCAACTGGCCGACCGATGCCAGCGCAAAGACACTGAATGCATACCAGCCGACGTCAGTGACGGAAACCGCAAGCCCCGCGAGGCGTTCGTCAATCACTTTGGGTAGCGCAAAGGTTGTGCTCTGGAAAATGAGCCCCCCAAGCGCGGTCGACGCAAAGACCACAAAAAAGACCTGAATGAGCTTTTCTCGGGTAAAGGCCGCCTGGCCTTTGGTGCTTCCTTTCTTATTCTCGCTGCCAACGCTGGCGTCCTTTGGCGCACGCAGAAGGCAGATCAGGTAGGCAAAGCCCAGCAAGAGCGTAAGCGCGCCCGGCCAGATAAAAGCCGCCCGCCAGCTGTAGGTCTCGATCAGCAGGCTCGTGAAGAGCGCTGCACAGGCCACCCCCAGATTACCGAATACGCCGTTGATGGCGAGCGGCACACCGGTATGCCGGCGCCCCTGAATGACCATGGCTAACCCCACCGGATGGTAAATCGATCCAAAAAGGCCAATAGCAAAAAGACCCAGAGCCATCGTCACCGGCGTATCCGCCATAGATGTTGCCATTGCGCTGGCGCCGATGCCGAAAAAGAAAATCACCATCATCTTCTCCCGGCTCCAGCGGTCGGCCAGCCACCCTGCGGGCAGCGCGCCAAGCCCGAACACCACCAGCCCCGGTGTCGCGTAGGGAATAAGCTGCGCGTAGCTCATTCCCCATTCCCGGGTCAGCAACAGCGCTGCGGCGGTCGCAAACACCAGGGGCAGCAGGTGATCAACAAAGTGCCCAATGTTGAGGAAAACAAAATGCAGACGAGGGTTCATAAATTAGGGACCATACCTGCCGTACCGGGCCGATTATATCTACCAAGGCCATTGTTCCTTACACTAGCGCTATGCCTGAAGATCCGCAGTTCCTGGCCCTGTGGCCCACCGTACTGATGCGCGACCGGCTGCCCGCGGATGACACCATCAACGGAGCACTGGTGGATGAAATCATGCGTCTCGATGCCGAGCGGCCCGATATGACCACCGGCTATCTTGATGACAACCTGCTGGCCTCCGAACATCCGGCACTGTCGTGGCTTCGGGACTGCATCAATCATGCGGTGATGCGCTACATCAAGCACAGCGAAATCGACTACAAGGTGGACTGGCACCTGCAGGGCTGGGCCAACATCAACCGCTTTGGCGATTACCACAACCTGCATAATCATCCGCACTGCTGGCTTTCGGGGACCTACTATGTGTCCGTACCGGAAAGCCCCGTCGATCTGCCAGGCCGGGCTGATCGCACCCCGGGGGCGATCTCTTTCTTTGACCCGCGCGCACAGGCCAATATGACGGCAATCAAGGCGGATGGTCAGGTTGACCCCGAATACCGGATACAGCCTCGTTCCGGCGAGATTCTGCTCTGGCCGGCATTCGTGCATCACCTGGTACACCCGAATCTTTCCGAGCAGTACCGGATCTCGATCTCGTTTAACGTGGTGCTGCGCTGGTCCGAGGCCTACCTGCCCCAGCAGTAGGACTTCTGCCCGGCGCTTTTGGCAGCGGCTCCCGGCTGCCGCCGTCCGCCAGATTTCCCGACGCCCCGATTCTTTACTCCGCGGTATTTTTATCTGGCGCAATTCGCTTGGTATACTGATCGGGTGCGTCCCCGTAGCTCAGCAGGATAGAGCAATCGCCTCCTAGGTAACTGGGCACCAGATTCTGGAAACAGTCTGTGTGAATCTGCTCAAACTCGGTGAAACCTCAGCACGACAGGTGGTGGCAATACCGAGCCAAGCCCGCCTCCGGCGGGAAGGTGTAGAGACTTGACGGGCAGCACCTAAGGGCCGGATGCCTACAGGTGAAGATAAAGTCCAGACCCCGAACAGACCCAGACGCGGCTGGCAGTGAAAACTGAAGGGGTATGAAGCGATAGGTCGCAAGTTCGAATCTTGCCGGGGACGCCAGTTCACCCATCACTGATCACTGTTCATAAACTTGTGGATAAGTTGTTCAAAGACTTTGGATAAACTGGCTTACCTGAACCTTTCTGAATTCTCCCAGCCGGACTCCGAGCGCTGAATTGATGGGCCCGACGCCTGGTTCCTCCGACTCCAGCGCAGGTTTGGGCCGGCGTTTTGGCGCTCTTTTTTACGACAGTTTTGTGCTGCTGGGGATGTTGTTCATCGCCGCCCTGCCCCTGCCCTGGTTTGACCAGATCACCGAAGGCGGACTCTCCGGCCTGTGGATAAAACGTGTCTATTTATTGAGCGTGTGTTTCGGCTATTTTGGCGGCTTCTGGGTACACGGTGGGCAGACGCTGGGCATGAAGGCCTGGCGGATAAGGGTCATCCGGCTCGACGGCTGCAGGCTCGGCTGGATTGACGCGCTCAAGCGTTTTTTCGGGCTGTGCCTTTCCACTGTGACACTGGGGCTGGGCTTTTTCTGGGCGCTGACGAATACAGAACGCAGCACCTGGCAGGACGCGCTTTCCCAAACCTGTGTGCTATGGTGCCCCGGCCCTTCCAAAGGGACTCTGCCACCATCCAATTCATGAGGATAAGGCCTCTCCAAAGGTTCCACTGCTCGATGCCTTCATTCCACTTTCTTTACCGGCCGGTCCTTGCCGGTATCGTCATACTCTGTCTCTTCTGGGCCAAAGCATCTGCCGGAACGGCTGCGCCTGATCCTGAACCTGCTACCGGCTGGCAGAACAAAGAAGCAGCCTCAGCTAAGCGGTTTATGGCCGTCACTGCCCATCCGCTCGCAACCGAGGCTGCGAGCGTAGTATTAAAAAAAGGTGGGACTGCCGTTGATGCCGCCGTAACCGCCCAGCTGGTGCTGAACCTGGTCGAACCCCAGTCGTCAGGAATCGGTGGCGGCGCGTTCATGCTGTACTGGGATGCGGGCAATCAGACACTCCTCAGTTTCGACGGACGAGAGACCGCCCCGGCGGCTGTGGAATCCGATTACTTTAAAGACGCTGGTGGGCAGATACGCAAATGGCGTCAAGCCCGGCTGGGGGCGAGGGCTGTCGGGGTCCCGGGCACCCTGCATCTACTGCATACCGCGCACCAGCAATTTGGCAGTCAGCCCTGGGAAAGTCTTTTTACACCTGCGATAACACTTTCGCGCACAGGATTTTCCGTCTCACCGCGCATGGCAAAGTCAATCAAAGGTGCACAGGAGTACCTGAGGCGCTTTGAAGAGACACGCGAATATTTTTTCACCGAGCAGGGCGATCCTCTGCCTGCGGGTCACCACCTGAAAAATCCGGCCTTTGCAGACACCCTCGAGACTATCGCGAAAGAAGGTATTGCCCCTTTTTATGAAGGCGTGATCGGTGCAAAACTGATCGAGGCGCTTCAAGGCACGTCCGCCATGCCTGCACTGATGACGGCCCAGGATCTCGCCGAATACCGGACCCTATCGAGGCCCCCGGTATGTGCCGGCTATCACGGTAACGCCGTGTGCGGGATGGGTCCACCGAGTTCGGGGGCATTGACGGTCGGCCAGATTCTGCGCCTCGTCGAACGGTTTGATATCGGGAGCCTTGGACCGGGCGCCGAGAGCATTCATCTCATTCTGGAAGCATCGCGCCTGGCCTTCGCCGACCGGGCACGCTATATGGCAGACAGTGACTTCGTCCCGGTTCCGGTCGAGGGGCTACTCAATGCAGATTACCTGCGAGCGCGCAGCCAGTTAATTCAGCCCGAGGCTTCCATCGGTGAGGCGCTGCCGGGCCATCCGCCCGGGATCACCACCGCGCAGGCATCGATGCATCAGATCGAGCCCGCAGGCACCAGCCACTTCAGCATCGTCGACTCGCGGGGCAATATCGTCTCGATGACGACCACTATCGAATCAGGGTTCGGCAGCATGCTCATGACCCAGGGGTTCGTGCTCAACAATGAAATGACCGATTTTTCCTTCAGGGCAAGCAAAGAGGGCCGGCCGGTTGCCAACCGGGTTGAGGGCGGCAAACGTCCCCGCAGTTCGATGGCGCCAACCATCGTCTTCAACTCAGGCGGGGCTCCCGTCCTGGTCGCCGGATCGCCCGGGGGAAGCCGGATCATCTGCTACGTTGCGCAGGCTCTCATTGGCGTGCTCGACTGGGAGATGAACCCCCAGCAGGCCGTGTCCATGCCGCATTTTTGCAACCGCAATGGCGCGACAGACCTTGAACCACATCACGATGCCAAAACGCTGGAGACGGCCTTGACCGGTCTTGGGCACGAGGTCCGGATCCGCGATATGAACAGCGGTCTGCATATGATTCAGTTGCTGCCTTCCGGGCAACTTCTGGGCGGCGCGGACCCGCGCCGCGAAGGACGGATCTTGGGGGAGTAGTCCCTATGATTCGAAGGACTCCAACACGCGGTGGTGGTAGTCCTCTTTATTAAAGCGGCTCATCTCCTGCAGTCCCGTCGGGCTGGTGATGTTGACTTCTATCAGCATGCCGCCAATAACATCTATTCCGGCAAAGCGTACCCCGTGAGTGACAAGATCGCGCTGCATCGCTTCGCATATTTGACGGTCACGCTGACCCAGTTCTGCCGGCTCGGCACTGCCGCCCTGGTCAAGGTTATTGAGTTCAGTGCCCTCGGCATGCACCCGCAGAATCGCACCCAAAGGCTCGCCGTCGAGCAGCAGAATGCGCTTGTCGCCATCGCGTGCCGACGGCAGATACTGCTGGGCAACCACCCAGTGCCGCCCCTCGTGGGTAGCGCTATCCAACTGCTCTGATAATCCCTTCCCACCGGCATCCAGAAAGATGATGCCCTTGCCTCCGTGACCGTCCACGGGTTTCACGGTGATCCGCTGCTGCGCTTCAAGGAACTGACCGATCTCCTCTGCTGTTCTGGAGACAAGTGTGGCAGGCGTAAAGGCCGGGTAACGAAGGGCTGCCAGTTTTTCGTTCCAGTTACGGACCGTCACAGGCCGGTTGACGACCTGGACGTGCTCAGGCAGGCAGTCCAGCAGCAGGGTCACATAGAAGTAACTACGATCAAATGGCGGATCCTGCCGGATCCAGACGGCATCCATTGTTGCGAGCGCCAGCGTTGCTTTGGGCTCGCTCACAAAAGGCTGCTGGTGATCCTTGGAGACCGTTACTTTTACGGCCGTGGCATAGACCTCGTTATGGCGCAGGGACAGCGTCGCGGGATCAATATAAAACACCTCGTGCCCGCGCTCGCAGGCAGCGAGCATCAGAAAATAGGTAGTGTCCTTGTGCGGCTTGACCCCTTGCAGAGGGTCCATGATAAAGGCATGCCTCATGCCGGCAGAATAGCATCTTTGTCAAATGCTTATCCTAAGCCCGGCGCCTTCCTCCCCCGCGACTGCGTCTTTTTTCGGCGGGCGGTGCATGCGGGTGCAGACACGCATCCCGGGTTCCTGCTGTTACCGGACCGAGCGCTGCCGCGACCTCATCAATATCCGGAATCTGCCGGATACTGTGATCGAGCAATGCTTGGTACATAGCGGCAAGGTGCACAGGCGTTGTACCGCAGCAACCCCCAATAATCCGGGCGCCGCAATCGCGCGCAAGACAGGCGTACTCGGCCATCAGTTCCGGCGTCCCGCTGTACTGAATTTCACCGTCGACAAACTGCGGGATACCGCAATTGGCCTTGGCCACCAGAATGTCAACGTCCTCGGCATGAGACCGCATCGCCAGCAGCGTACCCACCAGATCCGCGGCACCGACACCACAATTGGCGCCGTAGGCCGCAAGCCGCGGCACCGTTTCGCGGTAAATGTCCACCAGCCGCGCAGGCGGCACGCCCATCATCGTGCTGCCGTTGGTGTCAAAGGTCATCGTTGCAACCACCGGCAGGCCGCATTCCGCCGCCCCTGCCCCGGCCGCCTGCAGTTCTTCTTTGGATGACATGGTTTCAAGCCAGATGACATCGGCTCCCCCGTCTGCAAGTGCCTCGGCCTGTTCGGCAAATGCACTCTTTGCCTCCTCGAAGGTCAGGGTACCGACTGGCTCAAGAATCTCACCGGTCGGCCCCATCGAGCCCGCGGCCACTATCGGGCGTCCCGAGGCGTCTGCGCAAGTCCGGGCAAGCCGGGCGGCGGCCGCGTTCAATTCCGGAACCCTATGCTCGGACTGATGAAGTTTGAGCCGGTAGGCCGAGCCGCCAAAGCTGTTGGTCAGCAGGATGTCAGCCCCGGCATCGATGAACTGCTGATGCAAAAGCGTGACGCGGTCGGGATGATCGACATTCCAAAGTTCAGGCGCATCGCCCGACTGAAGGCCCATGGAGAAGTAGTTGGTCCCGGTCGCACCATCTGCGAGTAACCATTCACGCTCAAGGAGAAGTTGCTCAAACCGGTTGTTCGCCATAGTGTTTCCTCAAAATAACCGGCCGGAGCGGGTCGGTTTACAGTGAAAACTGCAACAAAAAACCCGCACCGGCGTTGTTGCTAGAGCGGGTCCATCGGCGAACACTCGCTTTAGCAAACTTGTAAAGCGCCTGCAAGCTGATCATCAAATCGGCGCTTAACGGGCAGTTTAGCAGAAGTCCCGTATTTTGTGGGCGCCGGGCCATTGCCGGCACTGTGCCGAAAAAACCGGGTGTTCCCTAGAAAATACCGGCTAGCGGGTCCTTCGGATCGACACCCGGCATAAAGGGTTTTCGTCGGTCACGGTCGGTTAGCTGGTAGACCGCCCCGAGCCAGTTATTAAAGACAATCTTCCCGGTATCCCCCCAGGTGTTATCCACCGGGACATCTTTCTCCGGGAATGCTCTGGCGTTTGTGCCCTGCTGGCGGGCGAGTTCAGCCTCCTTGCGGTAGGCATCCAGCGCGGGATAAACATCCTCGGTGAAGTAGTTATCGGGAAACGGGGGATACTCATCGAGCTCTCCCGCGAGGAACCGGCTCACTTCCCGCTTGTATTCTTTAAGCAGACTGAAACTGTCGTATTCAGGATGGCCCTGGAAAAACACAAGCCTCATTCCGTCCGCACTCGTCGCCAGATGCACCCCCGCGTCGGGGCTTTCGACAAGCACCAGCTGATCGACTCCGGTCATTGCCCTGGCGCTGATGTCGTTCCAGCGTGAATGGGGCACATCAAACCGGGTATTGATACCCCGGACCAGCGGGTGCTCCATTGCTACCCGGTGCGGGAACACCCCCCAGCGTTTGGCCGGGAGCGGCTGACGCTCGATTCGGTGAAAATGCAAAAACGCCGCATGGGTCGCCAGGCACGCGCAAAGGGTCGATGTCACATGCTCGACAGCCCAGTCGAGCACTACACACAAGGGATTCCAGAACTCTTCTTCCGAGATCTGATCGCAGACCGGGTTGGCACCGGTCACAATCAGTGCGTCCAGCCCTTCTTCCTGCAGTTGGGCAAAATCATAATAGTATTTTTCGATATGTGCCCTCGCCTCCGGACCTCTGGAAACTTCAGGAGGAGAAAAAGGGTAAACATGAAACTGCGCTATCCGGTTACAGCCGCCGACAAGGCGCAGAAACTGCCGCTCTGTCGGCTCAAGGGCTGCATCCGGCATATTGTTCATCAGGCCAATATGCATCTCGCGGATATCCTGGGCACCCGCGCGCTCGAGCGACAGCACATCACCGCCTTCCCGGCGAAAGCGCTTAAAACTCGGCAGGCCCGTGTTGGCAACGATTGGCATGCTTACCCCAGGGCGTCGCAGATCAGTTCAAGGAACTCGGTCTCGCCGTGAATATCATCGATCCGTTCGGCATCAAGCACCACCCCGTAACGGTCGGCAATCTCCTGATACCGCGGCAGCCGATGCTCCACCAGCCGGGGAAACATCCAGCGGAAGTAATCATCCGGCACGATCTCTTCGGGTGTCGACAGGCCCTGCTCAGCAAGATACTGTGGCAGTACCTGATCAAGAAACTGGTTCTGGTAATACATCGGCTTGGGCTCAAGCAAAGACCGTTCGATGGTCTGGTTGAGCATGGCATCAGAAGGCTTCAGATACAGGATCAGGGTATCTTCCGCCAGCTGCTCTATGACACCGGGTTCATCCAGTTCGCACAGGCTGCCTCCCGCATCGTTAATAAAGTGCGGGTATCCGTAGGTGTCATGCGCCTTGGCAATAAAGTCCCTCACATCCAGCATGGCCTTGACCTCGGCTTCCCGATGAAGTCCCTGGCGACGCTTGAACTCTTCCACCGAAAGTCCTCCCAACTCAGGATTTCCAATCATCCCGAGGAAACTGGCGATGGGTTTGAGATTGTGGATCGTTATATTGTGACAAAGGTAAATGGAATCAGAGCGCAGCAGTTCCGCCAGAAACGGCATCTGCATGGCTTCACGCTTGACGTTGTCCAATATGGGTTCATCCAGATAGCGCGTCCCGATCCGGTAATCGCCGGAATAGTGAAACCAGGTCTGCCGCGGCAATCTGGAAGCAAGCGTGGTCTTACCCGAGCCGGACATGCCCAGCAGGGTGATTGCCTTGCGCGGTGACTTCCAGAAGCCGGCGCCTTTTAAATTCTCTCGGTACATGGGTAATGGGCCGTTAAGGTGTTCAGGTAAGCGTCGATAGCGCCGATCGAACCGGCTCGGGCATCGGCCGGGGCCTGCGCTGATCCCGGTCGACAAACACATGGGTGAACCCGCCGACAGCTGCGGCAGCCTCTTCGCCCTGCGCAAACATGCCGACCTCGTAACTGACGCTGCTGCTGCCCAGATGCTTTACCCGCAGGCCGCAGTCCACCACTCCAGGATATGACAGCGACTGGAAAAACCGGCATTGCGACTGCACGACCAGACCAATCGCCTCACTGTTCTGGATATCCAGCAGCTGGTGCTCGATGAGAAACTGATTCACCACACTATCGATATAAGTGAAGTACACGGCATTGTTGATATGACCATAGGCATCGTTATCGACCCACCGGGTACTGACCTGCTGCCAGTACCGATAGTCGCTGCGCGAACTGTCCGAAGGCTTAGCGTCCCCTGGGTTGCTCAATTTCCGATCCTGACAACCGTGCGCCCGGTAACAGAACCCATCAGGTAATCATCAAAGGCATCGGGCAGATCATCAAAATCAATGGTTCTCGGCGCAATCAGGTCCAGATGCGCGGGACGCAGGTCATCTACCAGGCGCTGCCAGGCCCGATTGCGAAGCGCCTCAGGCATTTTGATCGAGTTGATGCCGAGCAAAGAAACCCCGCGCAGGATAAAGGGCATAACGGTGGTTTCCAGCTTCATTCCGCTGGCATTGCCGATAGACGCGACGTTGCCCCACGGCCTTACCGTACGGGTCAGCCAGCCCAGAGTCTCACCACCGACATTGTCAACAGCGCCGCCCCATAAACCTTTCTCCAGAGGCCGGGTACCCATCTCGAGTTCATGACGGTCAACAAACTCGGTGACGCCAAGTTGTCTCAGGTAATCGTGCTGATCCGGCTTTCCGGTGAGGGCAACCACCTCAAAACCCTTGGCCGCCAGCATATCGATGACAATACTGCCGACTCCGCCGGTGGCGCCGGTGACAATCACCGGACCGTGATCCGGGCTCTGCCCGTTTTCCTCAAGCCGGATCATGGCAATGGCGGCGGTAAAGCCTGCGGTACCGATTGCCATCACCTCCCGCAGTTCAAGATTCTCGGGAACCGGCACGACGCAGCCGCCCGGAACCCGGGCTACCTCGGAATAACCTCCGTCGCGGGTTTCAGAGAGGCCGCAGCCGCATACCAGAACGCGATCGCCGGTTTTGAAACGGGCATTCCCGCCGCTTTCGACCGTCCCGGAGAAATCAATGCCGCCATTGAGATCAGGAACTCTCAGTATTTTGGCCTTGCCGGTTGCGGCCAGCGCATCCTTGAAGTTGATTCCGGAGTAGGCAACACGGACAACAACGTCACCCTCGGTGAGATCACCGACCTCCATCTGCTCAAACCCCGTGCTGACACCCTTTTCCTGTTGGTGTATTCTGAACGCCCTGAACGACATCGTCTGAAATCTCCGGTTGGTTGACGCCATCTGCTGTTTGCCGATGACACCTGGACAGCAAAGGCGGGATTTTAACGCCTAGACCATTGCCGCGGACAGACTGATCAGGCTCGGGACGAATCCCACTCACCAGCGTTTAACCTAATAGCAACCCATCCATCAGGCCAAAACCATGCAAGAAGACACCCTGTTCAGCAGGATCGTCAAAGGCGAACTGCCCGCTGATATCGTGTTCCAGGATGAGCGGGTAACCGCCTTTCGGGATATCCAGCCACAGGCACCGACCCATATCCTGATTGTTCCCAATAAGATCATTCCAACGGTCAACGATGTGTCCGAAGAGGACGAAGCGACGCTTGGACACATGTTTATTGTGGCGCGGAACCTCGCCGAGTCTGAAGGCGTCAATGCCGACGGCTATCGGCTGCTGGTGAACTGTGGCCGCCATGCCAACCAGGAAGTTCTTCATCTGCACATGCACCTTCTTGGCGGCCGGCCGCTGGGCCGGATGCTTCAGGCCGAGTCTTAAGCGATCAGGACTTGCGCTTGCGGGCAATTTCCCGCTCGCGCAATTCGATGCGGCGTACCTTGCCGGTGGTGGTCATCGGAAGTTCGCTGACAAACTCAATCTCGCGGGGATATTCATAGGCAGCCAGGTCGCCGCGGACCATATCCTGAATGCTTTGCGCAAGTGCATCCGAAGGCTCCGCACCGGATGCAAGCACAATAAACGCTTTTACGATCTCGCCGCGCAATTCATCGGGAGCCCCTACCGCCGCCGCCTGAACGACTGCCGGGTGCTTGAGCATGCAATCCTCGATCTCACCCGGGCCGATGCGGTGGCCGGCACTCGAGATGACATCATCTTTTCTGCCTACGAACCACAGATAGCCATCACTGTCGCGATACCCCACATCGCCCGTTGACCACCAGGGTCCGATAAACTTGTCCCGGGTAGCCTGATCGCGCTTCCAGTAGCCAAGAAACATCACCGGGTCGTCCCTTAGCGCACACAACTCTCCGATCTCGCCGTCTGCGAGCACGTTGCCCTTGTCATCGAGGGGTTCGACGCGATGCCCGGGGTAGGATTTGCCCATGGATCCGGGCTTGACCGGCATGATCGTTGAGCAGTTGCCGACAATATAGTTGAACTCTGTCTGGCCCCACATTTCATTAATCTGAATGCCAAGCGCCTCTTCGGCCCATTCATAAATCTGGGCGCCGAGCGACTCTCCGGCGGACATCACGCTCCGTAACTGAACGCCGTGCCCACGGATATCCCCGACCTGACGGAGCATTTTCAGCGCCGTTGGCGGGATAAAGGCATTGCGGACACGGTGCCGGGCCATCAGATCGCAGGCCTTTTCAGGATCAAACCGTCCGCCGTCGTAGCCGAGTACCGGACAACCGTAAAACCAGGCCGGGATCAGTCCGTCGAGCAACCCGCCCGTCCATGCCCAGTCCGCGGGCGTCCACATGAGGTCATCCTGGCGGGGAAAGAAATTCTGCGACATCTCAAAGCCCGTCAGGTTGCCCAGCAGGCAGCGATGGGCCAGCATGGCGCCCTTGGGCGGGCCGGTCGTCCCCGAGGTATAAATGACGATCGCCGGATCGTCGGCCAGCGTACTGGCGGTCTCGAAGCCCTTCGCCGCACGGTCAAGTAACGGCCAGAAGCCGCTCTTTTCATCATCGCAGTCGATGATCGTGTCAAGTTCGGGCAGTTCATCACGCAGCGACTGAATCTTCTCCAGCCCCTCTGTGGCGCCAATCACGACCTTTGCACCGCTATCCTCCAATCGATAGCGCAGTGCGTCTGTGCCGAACAGCACCGACAGCGGCAGCGAGATGGCGCCGATCTTCCATGCTGCAAGGTGGCAAAGTCCTGTCTCGATCCGCTGGGGCAACAGGATTGCGATACGGTCCCTCGGGGCAACGCCCATCGATATAAGGACGTTGGCCAGTTTGTTCGACAGACGGTACAGATCCTCAAAGGTGTACTGCCCGGTCTTTCCTGATGCTGTCTCACAAAAGAGCGCTGACCTGTCGGATACATCACGATGACGATCACAAACGGCGGCAGCGATATTGAAGGACTTTGGTATCTGCCAACGGAACGACTGGCAGATACCATCGAAACTCGATGCGTTCGGGTCAATCAGTGTCTTGAGACTGCTTATTTTTTTGCCCTTTGGTCAAAGTGCGTCAGCCCAGGTTGCACAGGGGCCGGGGACCATTCTAGTTCGCCTGCATGTCCCGCAACAGATGCTTTCAGGGGGCCAGGAAGACATCGCAGCGGACGCCTTCATGATCCAGGACATGCCTCACCGGATAATCCTCGCTTGGGCCCTGCTGTATCACCTGATCAAACAGTGCCCGCTTGGTTTCCCCAAAGACCGGCAGAATGATGTGCCGCGAATCCCGTAACACCCACGGACTGAGGCTGATCCTCTCGTGCGGCGGCAATGGGGAGGTGGTTGCGATTACCCTCTTGCAGGCTTCTGAGTTTTCAACGCCTCCTGGAAAGAGCGATGCAATATGGCCGTCGTCTCCCATGCTGATCAGGAGCACATCAATGGGCAGGTTAAGCTGATCGAGACGCTGTTCCACTACATCCAGCGCATCGGGCGCCCGATCATGATCGGTTTTCAACCCGACCAGCGTGGCAGCCGATGCCTGGTCCTGCAGCAGCCCGTCGCGGACCAGTTTCTCATTGCTCTTCGAACTTTCCGTCGGCACCCAGCGTTCGTCAACCAGCAGGAGATCCAGCGACGCCCAGGGAAGTGGGCAAACTGCCAGCAGCGGAAACAATGCGCCGGCCGACCTGCCGCCACAGACACCGAAGGTAATCCGGTTTTGTTTTTGAACTGCTGCCAAAAGCGTCTCTGCCAATGTCTTCGCGACAGCATCTAACGCCTGCGAACGGGTCGGATATCTCTGAACCGAGTACCCGGGCATCTGCGGCCTCAGCGCGGGCGCTTCGGTCTAACCATGGCGAAGAGACTGGCCAGGGCAAAGAGGACCGAGGCCGCGACAACAATGCTCGGGCCCGTTGGCGTGTCCCACTGAAAGGAGGCGGACAGCCCGGTCACCACAGCCATGATTCCGACGGCGACCGCTGCGCCCGCCATCCATTCAGGTGTTTGTGATACCGGTCTGGCGGCCGCTGCCGGAATAATCAACATAGCGGTAATCAGCAGTGCGCCTACAATCTTGATCGCAACCGCAACCAGTACGGCCAGCATCACTGTCAGGATCATATTCTCGCGACGGATGTCGATGCCTCGGGCTGCAGCAAGATCGGCATTCAGTGTCAGCAGCAGCAGGCGCTCCCACCGCAGCCGCAGCACCACCAGAATGGACGCCGATCCCACGCCGATGATCAGAAGATCGATGTAGCCCACGGCCAGAATGTCGCCAAAAAGATACGCGGTGAGATCAACCCGCACTCCGGGAATAAAGGTCACCACCACCAGTCCCAGCGCCAGAGCCCCGTGCGCGGCCACCCCAAGCATCGTGTCGACAGTAAACATCCTTCCTGAAAAAGACAGAATCATAAAGGCCATGGCGAGTGAGGCGAGAAGCACACCGACGAAGATCGAAATGGAGAAGCCCAGAGACAGGGCGACACCGAGGATTGCAGCATGCGCGGTGGCATCCCCAAAATAGGCCATCCGCCGCCAGACCACGAAGCAGCCGAGCGGGCCCGCGGCAAGGGCAAGCGCGATGCCGGCGAGGGCCGCGCGCCACAGAAAATCATCCAGTATCACTGTCGCCGCCCCGGGAATGGTCGTGCCGATGATCATGCTCATGCCGGTACAGTGCCAGCGCGCCTTCGGCACCGAACCCGAACAGCGCCTGATACTCAGGCGCTGCCGACACCAGTGTCGGTGTACCCTGACAGCACACGTGCCCGTTGAGGCAGATCACATGGTCAGAAGAGCGCATGACGACGTGCAGATCGTGGCTGACCATCAGCACTGCACAATCAAGATCTGTCCGGACGTCCTCGATAAGACGATAGAAAGAAGCCACTGCCGGCTGATCAAGGCCCTGTGTCGGTTCATCCAGCACCAGCAGGTCGGGGCGGACCAGCAGTGCCTGGGCGAGTAATGCGCGCTGGAACTCTCCCCCCGAAAGAGACGTCATCTGCTGCTTCAGCAGCACCGAAATCCCGACCTGTTCGGCGATCTGCAGGTGGCTCTCTTTGGCAGTGGTTCCCGACAGACCCAGCCAGCGGGCGACCGTTAACGGCATAGCCTGGTCGATGGCGAGCCTCTGCGGCACGTAGCCGATCTTGATACCGGCCTCACGGACAACAACGCCTTCTGACGGCGCCTGCGCACCGATCAGTACCTTCAGCAGCGTGGTTTTCCCGGAGCCGTTGGGCCCCACCACGGTTACGATTTCGCGCCTGCGGACAGACAGATCAACATCACGCAGAATCCGCCGCGCGCCAACACAGACCCCGACCCCCTGGGTCCGGATGAGGCTCATTGCGGCCCCCGCTCGCGGCATTGAGCGCACAATCCCTGCGCTTCAACAACGGTGTGCTGAATATCAAAACCGATCTTGCGGGCGGTCCGGTCAAGCGTGGGGCTTTGGGTTTTTGCCGATGTTTCCGCAACCTGTTGGCAGTCACTGCAGATCATGAAGACCGGCGAATGCCCATCCCTGGGCTGGTTACACGCAACAAAGGCGTTGATCTTCTCGATACGGTGGACAAACCCGTTTTCGACCAGAAAGTCCAGCGCCCGGTATGCGACCGGCGGCTGCGCACGAAACCCCGAATCAGCCAGCTCCGACAATATGGCATAGGCGCCGAGCGGCGCATGCGACTTCAACAGCAGTTCGAGCACTTTCTCACGCACTGGCGTGAGCCGCAATCCCCGCTCGGTACACAGGTCATGTGCTGCGCTCATCAGCGAGCGCGCGCACTCACCGTGGTCGTGCTGGCGAAACGCCTGTGCCGGCAAATCCGATTCTGCTTTTCTCGGGCTCATATCAGATCAGGCATTGTCACTGCTTCACGCATTGTGCAATCCCCAGTGCGATGTTTTCAAGCAACTTAGGATAGAGCGAGGCACCGAGTTTGAGGTCTATCCCGACGGGGTCTACGACTCCGACATTCAGTTTATGGCCGACAAAGACATTATCAATGAGGTCTGACGGATATTGAGGCTCGGCAAGTACGCAGTTTATCCCCTGCTCCTCAAACAACTGCTTTAACTCCCGCAACCTCCTGGAGCTCGGACTCGAGGCATCGCTTAAGGCAATCGATCCTGTTGCGGCGATACCGAAATGTTCCTCGAAATACCGGTAGGCGTCGTGATAAACCAGAAATCCCTGACCTTGAACCGGTGCGAGGTGATTTTCGATACGATGCATCGCTTGCTTGATACGCTGCTTTCCGGATTGTGCGTTTTCGGTGTAGCGGCTGGCATTTTGAGGGTCGATCTGCCCGAGTTCAGATGCAATCGCATCCAGCCAGAGCTGTGCGTTAACAGGGTCCAGCCACATATGGGAATCGATGCCGTCATGGTCGTGGCCTTCATGGCCGTCATGGTCTTCACCTGCCTGATGCCCGTGCTCATCGCGTTCCTGTTCATCATGTTCATGGTCTTCGTCATGATCGTGCCCATCAAAGACCGGCCCCTCACGGTACGAAAACAGCACAACATCATCGGCCGTGGACAGATCCAAGGCATCGGCAGAAGCGGCGGTTGTCGCAAACAGCGGCTCCAGCCAGGGCGTCAGCCCGGCGCCGACATATATCACCAGGCCGGCTTCCTGCAGAGCCTTGGCGTCTGATGGGCGCATCGCATAATGATGCAGCGAAGCGTTCTGCGGGATCAGCAGTTTTGGCTCGCCAACCCCGTCCATGACTATAGAAACAAGCGAGTGTACTGGCGCAATATCGGCAACCACCCGGGGAACCTGTGCCTTCAGGGGTCCGCTCCAGAGAATGGCCGGCAGGCCCAGCAGGAAAAACAGAACTTTGAACTTCGCAGACATCATCGGTGAGCGTTAGTTTGGGATGATCAGTAGAATTATTAATATGTTATATCATAACATTTGATCTGAGGCCCGGAGCCATCATCCGGGAACCTCCCGCTATTCACGGTCTGCGGGTCACAATCGGGCCTGTCAGTGAAGGCGTGCTCTTTTTAGGGCGCACCTCACCCGGATTTCAAAATAAGTGAAAGGAATGCCGAGGCTTATGTCGATCTGCGGGATGACGGCTACCGGTTTGTCCGTCACCAGTCCGGGCATTACCAGTAGCTGAGTGCCTCCCGGTAAAGGGTCTTAAGGTCAGTCTCTTCGACCGGCACCGGCGCTACCAGCAGCAGCCGCTGCTGCACCGTTGCTGCCTTTGCAAGACCGTCGACCGCATCTTCAGTAAACCCGACACCGCCGATGCCGTTCGGCACAGCGGTCGCGCGCATCATCTGTTCGATGTGTTGCGCAAGCACAGCACCCGCCTCGGCGGGCGGGGCATCATGCGTGTCAGCGCCCAATAATTGCGCGCCTTCGATATGCCGGTCGGGACAGCCGGCGCCAGTAAAACGGTAGGCAGCCGGGGCATTCACGATAACAGACATCCCGTGCGGGCAGATCGGCTCATCGCCAGGATAGCCGTCCGGGAAGAAGTCCTGGACCCGGCCCGAGACCGGATATGACATCGCATGCGGGAGATGGCAGCCCGCATTGCCGAATCCGACCCCTGCCAGGGTGGCCGAATACATCATGGCGTACCTCGCCTCATGATCGGCGGCGTCATTGACCGCCCTTACCAGATACTGCCCTGCCTGACGCAGGGCTTCCCGGCACAGGATGTCGCTGAAGGGATTGGCGCCCTGCGGCATTGGCCTGCCCGAGATGGCGTCAGGTCTCGGTCGACTCGTGAACGGTTTGGCCGTAAGTGCTTCCAGCGCATGACTGATGGCGTCAAAACCGGTCGCCGCCATCACAGTGGCCGGAAGGGACTCGGTCCAGCGCGGATCGACGATGCCCCGATCGGGCAGCATGGCCCGGGACGAGATACCCGTTTTGGATTTCATCTCCAGCAGATCAAAAACCGCGATGCCGGTACTCTCACTGCCCGTACCGGCGGTGGTGGGACATGCCAGATGTGGCCGAAGTGCACCGGGCACCGCCTGGCCCTTTCCGATCGGCGCGTTGACGTAATCCATGAACTCGCCCGGAAAGGTGCTATAGAGATTGGCGGCTTTGGCAGTATCGATGACAGATCCGCCGCCGATCGAGATAAAGCCGTCAAAAGCGCTGCTGCGGGCAAATGCGGCAGCATTCTTGAAGGATAGGTCGGTGGGCTCTACGCGCACCTCGTCGTATACAACGGCTTCGATGCCCTCACGGCGCAATGCGTCCAGCGCCTGCCCGAAAAGCGGCAAGGACGCCACGCGTGAATCGGTGTATACCGCCGCCTGGCGGATACCGAGGGCCCGGGCCTCCTGACCCAACTCCTCCAGCACGCCGCAGCCATAGCGGATCCGGGTGACATCGGCCGAGAAGACCTGCTCGTTGCCTGGAATAAACTGATAGTGGTGGCAGCAGTTCATGATGCGACAGCGCCCTGGCCGCTACCGTTCAGGGGTTCTGGGACTTGGCGAGCGCCTGATCAATATCCCAGAGAATATCGTCGAGCGTTTCAAGGCCGACCGACATGCGGATCATATCCGGGGTCACCCCGGCACTTGCCTGCTCTTCTTCATTCAACTGGCGATGTGTCGTCGATGCCGGGTGGATGATCAGGGTTTTTGCATCCCCCACATTAGCAAGGTGACTGAGGAACTGGGCATTTTCGATAAAACGGATGCCCGCCTCCTGCCCACCCTTGATCCCAAAGGTCAGGACCCCACCTGCTCCTTTGGACAGGTACTTGTTCGCAAGTTCGTGGTACGGGTTATCCGGCAAACCCGGATACTTGATCCATGAGACGTGCGGGTGGTCATTGAGAAACTGTGCGACCGCCAGCGTATTGCTGCAGTGTCGGTCCATCCGTAACGGCAGCGTTTCAAGGCCCTGCAGGAAAAGGAATGCACTGAGCGGGCTCATGGTCGGCCCGAGAGTTCGCAGGGTTTCCATACGCGCCTTAGTGATAAAGCCGAAATCCCCGAATGTCTCGTAGAAACGGATTCCGTGATATCCCTTGGACGGCTCGGTCATTTCGGGGAACTTACCGCTATCCCACGGAAACTTGCCCGATTCCACCAGCGCGCCACCGATGGATGTGCCGTGACCTCCGATCCACTTGGTGACCGAATGGACAACCACATCGGCCCCAAATTCGAATGGCCGGCAGAGGTACGGTGTGCCGAAAGTGTTGTCCATCACCAGCGGGATATCGGCATCGTGCGCAATCTCGGCCACCGCCGAGATATCCAGGACGTTATTCAGTGGATTGCCGATGGTTTCAGCATACACCACCTTGGTCGCCGGTGTGATGGCCCGGGCAAAATTTTCCGGATCGTCAGGATTGACAAAATGGGTATGGATACCCATGCGCCGAAAGGTGTAGTCGAACTGGGAATACGTTCCCCCGTAAAGCGTGCTGGCGGCAACGAGTTCATCCCCGGCCTCCAGCAGGGTCAGCAGCGCCACCATCTGCGCCGCCATGCCGGATCCCACCACCAGCCCGGCCCGACCTCCTTCAAGCGTCGCGAGCCGTTCCTCCAGCATGGCGTTGGTCGGATTCATCATCCTCGAATAAACGTTGCCGAAGGTCTGGAGGTTGAAAAGACTCGCCGCATGGTCCGTGCTGTCAAAAACATAGGACGTGGTCTGGTAGATCGGTGGTGCACGCGACGCTGTAGCAGCGTCCGGCAGTTGACCGGCATGCAGGCACAGGGTTTCGAATCCGAATTCGCGGTCACTCATAGCGCTTTCTCTAGGTTCTCTAGGAAATTCCGGTTTTTCAGTACACCAGCCACCGGGGCCTTCTCGCTGAGATCACCTTGGTGCTGACGCCAAAGAGATTCAGCCCACCGAGCAGTCGCCCGTGCTCAATCTTGACGCATCGATTCATTACCACATCCAGACCGCCATGCTCCGCGATCTGTTTTGCCTCCTCGTTGATAACACCGATCTGAAGCCAGAGCACCCGGGCACCAATCGCGAGCGCGCTCTTGGCCACATCGGTTGCTGCCTCGGGCTTCTGGAAAACATCGACGATTTCAACGCCGATATCCTTTGGAATAGCCTCCAACGAGGGGTAACAGGTCTCACCGAGAATCTCCTCGTAGTTGGGGTTCACGGGAATGATGCGATAGCCGTGATCCTGCATGTACTTGGCCGCAAAAAAACTCGGCCGCCACCAGTTGGCGGAAAGTCCCACCACGGCAATGACCTTTTTTTCAACCAGAATCCGGCGAATGTTTTCAACATCATCAAACATTGGTGTGGATTTTCCCGTTTACCGGGTCGCGCTTAAGGTTACTTCCCGACCCGAACCAACTCTAACTCTACCTCAACTGGCTGCCTCAAATCGTCGAGTACGGGGCAGTATCGGCTGGCTGACTGCTGAAGTCGGCTGATTTCCGAATCCGAAGCCGATGATTTGACCTCAATCCGGCCAGTAACTTTTGAGAACCCTGCAGGTATCGAATCGTCGAGCCCGAAAACCCCCGCGCATCCGAGTGTCCCGTTACACTGACAGAGGCCTCGTCCAAAGGAATCCCCAGCGCATCAGCGTAAAGGCGATAAGTCACTTCATGACAGGCTGCAAGTGCCGCCAGAACTATTCACTGGGACGGGGCCCCTGACCCGTTCCACCCATCCCCTTGTTCTGGTCGACCACGATATCGAATTCACGCGCCTTGACACGACTCATAAATCCGTCGACGAGATGGCTATCGGCCTTGACCGTGACACCGCACTTGTCCGGATTATTCAAGAGCATGTCCCTTTTTTGATCCCAGATGTCCTTGAAATTCTTTGCTGTCATGATTTTCGGTCCTAAGCTGAAACTGGTTTGGGGGCATCGCCGCCCTGAAGCACCGATGCGCCTGGCGCAGCCAGGCCTTTGCAGAGGGTAAATATAGCCGTGCCCTGAAAGCGCGTCCTCTGTGGTATCGCAGCCAGCCTGTTCCAAGCAGGGGGTGGGACTGTCATGGCGGAAACCGTTTTTCAGGCACGAGTTCCCGCGCTGACCCGGGTGGGCAGCTAGTGGGCAGAATGTGGGCAAAGACCTATTTATTAACTCGGATTCTTGCCGAGAAGAATTCCAGACCTTCCTGATTGTTTAAAAAAAACAGTTTTTTCGTAAAAGAAGCTGGTTCTGGCCGTGATTGAATGCTGCCCACTACAATTCATTATTTTTTTACTTTCACAAAAAGTCTTTACACCACCTGCATAATTCTCTAACTTCCCGAGTACACCGGGATATGGATTCGCGATGCCTTGTCAGCGTGTCAGGCAGATCTTCGAATCGGCCGGCGGTTGACCGGTGCCCATTTCCCCGCGAGGAGGCAATCAATGCAGACACAACCATCTTCCGGGCCTCAGGATTCGATCCGCTCATTACTGACGGACATCGAAAATTTCTGTCGCTCCTACGATATGGCCGAAACGACCTTCGGACGACAGGCCGTCAACGACGGCAAACTCTGCCAGCGCCTACGCACGGGAAAAGGAATCACGGTCAACACCGTGTATAAGATCCAGGACTTCATCAGGAAAAAAAATGCCCTTTCCAATCCGCTCCTGTTAACGCCGGATACTACCGCGACCAGCGACAGCGCACACCCCTACAGCAAAACTGCCAAGACAGTAGCGTCGCCCCGGAGTACGCTGAACTCGGAACCCGCACCAGCGAAACGGCGGCCGTTTCGCTTTTATGACAACCGCCAGAAGTATCTGGGTTTTGTCAATACATGCGATGAGAAGTGGAAGGTTGCTGAACGTGCCGCGCATGAACTCTCTCATGTCCAGCCGGTACCACCGGCGCTTCGCATTTTTGACGCCGGTGTCGGGGATGGATCGGTCTTGAGCTACCTGTTGCGGGCCACCCACCAGAAGTTTCCAACGATTCCGTTTTTTGTTGTTGGTAAGGAGATTAGTCTGGAAGACGTCCGACTCTGCCTTGACAACCTTCCGGATCGCTTTGCTGAACATCCGGCCAGCGTCATCTGTATCACCAATCTCTTTTACAGTGAGGCCCCGTGGCTGATGCCGGGTAATATGGCGGCCGCGGCAGCGCTTAACTGGCATGAGGTCTCCCTTCAGGGATCTTCTGCCCAGGAGTATGGAGAACAGTTACAGGCCATCGACGACATTCTGGTCGATGGCTGGGAGGTCAAGGTCAGCGAGAAGACCGGCAACCCGCGCTACGTCAGGCCCTCGGTACTGGTCATCTTTCGTGAGGACAACCGGTTTCTGCTCGACTCCGTCATACCCCGTCGCGGCCAGGTATGTGGCGATTACGACTTGATCCTTGCGGCCCAGCCATGGCGGGCACGTATGAGCGCCCGGTTCAAAGTGGAAAAAGTGCTGGCCCCGCTGGTGCGGAGCCTTGGACCGGGCGGGCGACTGCTGGCCGTTCAGTCTGCCGGAAATGATCCGGGAATGGAACTCGTCAACCTGATCTGGCCCGACGAGAATCCTTTTCAGGTCAGCCGGCATGACCTGTTGAAGGCGCTGAAGAATAAACTCGGGCGGGCCGCATCGAACTACAACTTCAACGCCGGCTCGGACAACAAGTCGATCATAAAGTACGAAATGAAGACCTTGCCGACCGAGATTGCAGACAGCATCGGCACCTCGACACTGTTTGCGGCATGGAATGCATCCACCTACGTCGCACAGATTGAAGATGACCGCCTGCAGCCGGCGGTTGCTTCCGGGGCCTATCTTGAGGCGACCGAGAAAGTGCTGCAAAAGCATAACGGCATCTGGTTTCATGACGAAACCTTCGTGGTTTCTCGCCGGCGCAATTCGATCGCCCACGGCTCCTCACATACTCCCACGGTACCCAATCATGCTCAGGTGGCCAAGTAACCTCTATTTCGGAATGTTCAGCCCATGAAAGAGCACTACTATTTTGACAATGCGGCAACGACCCTGCCGAAACCGGAACCGGTATATCAGTTCATGGAGCAGTTCTTCCGTAGTCACGGGGTCAATCCGGGCCGGTCCGGGCACCAACTTGCCGTGGAAGCGGAAGCGATGATCGTCCAGACTCGGCGCATGCTCGGCGAATTTTTCGGTTTCTCGGGCGATCCTGCTCGGGTGACGTTCTCACAGAATGCCACCGACTCGATGAACGCGGCCCTGTCGGGAATGCTGAATCCCGGCGACCACATGATCATTACCCGGATGGAACACAACTGCGTTTTACGTCCCGCCAACCACTTTGAGCGGGATCATGACGTTGCTGTCACTCGCATCGGCGCAGACGGTAACGGATTTGTTGACCCCGACGAGATTGCAAGAAGTATCCAGCCCAATACCCGGGTCGTAGTAGTCAATCACGCTTCTAATGTGACCGGCTCTTTGCAGGATGCAGGCGCGATCGGCAAACTGGTAAAACAAACCGATGCCGCCTTCGTTCTGGACTCGTGTCAGACTGCAGGCGTGGTCCCCATTGCCATGGATGACTGGGGCGTAGATGTACTGGTCTACACCGGACACAAGGGTCTCTTTGGGCCGATGGGTATCGGCGGTATGGTTGTGGGTGAAGGTATCGAGATCCGGCCTCCACGTACCGGTGGCACCGGAGTCAATTCAATCTCCCCGTTTCAGCCCGAGGAATATCCCTACCGCATGGAAACCGGAACCCACTCTCTGCCCGGGATCGCCGGCCTGAATGCCGCACAAAAATGGTTCGCAGAACTCGGTAAATCTCACGGCGCGACTGATTCCAGCACACATGGACAAGCCTGTACCGCAGCCCTGACGCACATCCATGAGGCTGAAACCGGCGCCACCGGACGATTAATTGAAGCCTTCAGCGCCATCGAGGGCATCAGGATCTATGGCCCAGGGGCCGGGCAGCCCCGGGTCTCAACCCTATCGATCAACATTGGTGACATGCCCGCAGACCAGGCGGGAACGATGCTCGATGCCGACCACGCTGTCTGCGTCAGACCCGGCCTGCATTGTGCTCCGGATGTTCATGAGCTCTTGGGAACGGTCTCTCAAAACGGTACGGTACGATTTGCTCCGGGTTACTTTACTGACGATGAAGACCTGAATCAGGCTATCGAAGCCGTTCGCGATATCACCCAGAGCTGACGTTGAATCTCAGATTCAATCCAGTGTCTAGTGTCAACCGGATGCGGTTCCAGGCAGTCATCGTGGAAGCCCCGGTGATCGAGCAAATCCTGTGCCACAATTGTCTCCGGTGGGTTCAAAAGAGAACAAAGGAGACGGGTGACATGGCCATCGGAGGAAACAGGGGTGATGTAAAACAGACAACGCCAGCGTTCGGGCGATACTGATGACCCAAGGCTCCACATCTGCCAAAAGCAAATTCCTATCCCTTGGGTTGATGCAGCAACGGCAATTGACGATCTCAAGCATTATTGACTACGCAGCTCAAGTCTTCGGTGATGCGGAAGTTATCTCACGCACTATCGAAGGGCCGATCCATCGCTACACTTACCGCGACTGTGCGCGCCGGGCACGCCAGTTCGCCCATACTCTCGACCGCCTGGGCCTCAAGCCCGGGGATCGTGTCGGCGGAGCATCCTGGAATCACTACCGCTACCTCGAAACCTTCTATGGCGTGACCGGTATCGGTGCGATCCTGCACACGATCAATCCGCGTCTATTTACCGAACAACTCGCCTATACAGTCAATCACGCCGAGGATCGCTTTATTATTGCGGACGCCGCTTGCTTGCCAATTTTTGAGGCTTGCCGTGATCTCCTGAAAGGTGTCGAAGCCTATATCGTGCTGACAGACGCAGCGGCTATGCCGAATACCGGCCTGCAGAACGTCTATTGCTATGACGAAATTCTTCAAGGTGCAGATGAACAGTTCCCGTGGAGAGAAGTCGATGAGTGGACCGGTTCAGCGCTTTGCTACACGTCAGGTACGACCGGTGATCCAAAAGGTGTTCTTTATTCTCACCGTAGCTGTGTCCTGAATGCTTATGCCTTCAACACGCCGAACGGTGTCGGTGTGGGCTTCAAAGACGCGTTGATGCCAGTCGTACCATTCTTCCACGGCAATGGCTGGGGAATTCCATTCGCGGGTCCAATGGCTGGAGCGAACTTGGTTCTCCCCGGGTGTGATATGGAGATGGGAAAGCTCCACGAACTGATCGTGGGCGAGGATGTCACCGTTGCCCTGGCAGTACCAACGGTTTGGTTGTCGATGCTCGAGCATTTGCGCCAGACCGGAAGCAATCTTGGCCGGCTTGCCAAGATTGTCACTGGAGGCGCGGCACCGCCGAGGGCTATGATTTCGGAGTATGAGTCTGACTACGGGGTCACGATCTCGCATGCTTGGGGCATGACCGAAACGTCAGCGGCAACCACATACTCACATCCACCCAATGGGGTTAGCGAGAAAGCTGCACTGGACATTCGCGCGACGCAGGGGCGGCCGGTCTATGGCTCGGAAATAAGGGTCGTCGATGATGCTGATAAGCCAATAGTGCCTGAGTTCGGTACTCCAGGAGAAATCAGAGCGCGCGGTTACTGGGTTGCCAGCGACTACTACAAGACTCCCGACAAGCCAGCCGTGGACGCGAACGGCTGGTTGATTACCGGCGATATCGGGTTGATTGGATCAGACGGCAACTTACGCCTCACCGATCGCACCAAAGACGTCATCAAGTCTGGCGGTGAATGGATCAGCTCGATTGATCTGGAAAACGCGGCAGCGGGGCACCCCGACATCGTTGAAGCGGCCGTCATCGCGGTCCCACATGAACGTTGGCAGGAGCGGCCCTTTCTGATCGTAGTGCGTCGTCAAGGTAGCGATGTGACCGCGGGTGATGTTCTGACCTGGCTTTCAGAACGCGTTGCAAAGTGGTGGTTACCGGAAGATGCCGTCTTCATCAACGAAATTCCGCACACGGGGACCGGTAAGATCGACAAGGTGGCTTTACGCAAGCAGTTTGCTGTCGGCAAATCCGGCTTTGCGACCGGTGAAACATGATGGGAACTGAAGCGGTGGATCAATTACCTCTGTTGCCAACGATGGGTGTTGGCAGTTACGCCTCGCCGGGCTGGTTCGCTCTATTCCGCCGTCAGATGCGAGATGGCAGCATCGGCCCAGATGACATTCGCGAAGCGCTCGATGATGCTACCCGGATCGCAGTTCTCGATCAGATTGAGGCCGGTATCGATATTCTGACGGACGGCGAGTTGCGCCGACAACGCTTCGTCTACGAAATGTTCGATTGCGTCGAGGGATTGGAACGAGTCTCGCCAGGCCGGAAACTAGGTGTCCCTGGCTACGACATGGCACCACATTTCAATGTCGTGGATGCCGTTCGATCGCCACGAGGTTTCGGCGTTGTCGAAGACTTTGAGGCACTGCGCGCAACTGCGCCGGATCGCACTTTGAAGGTTGCTATTCCGGGGCCACTGACCCTGGCGATGCCCCTGCGATCTTCAGGTCGGGATATTGGCGAGGTCATGGCTGAGATCGCTGTGATGGTGAGCGATGAATTAGCGGCGCTCGCCAAAGTGGGTGCCAGCTATATCCAGATCGATGAGCCGGCGTTGCCGCATCCGCCGCTTGGTCTCACTCACGGTGAAGCAGCGGCCATCGTTAATCGGGTGGTAGAAGCTTTTCCAGGCCGAGTCGGCGTGCATGTTTGCTTTGGGAACAACGCCGGGCGACCCATGGCAGACCGTCGGTTCGATCGTCTTATGGGTGCGATGGAGGCGCTGGAATGCGATCAATTGGTTCTGGAATTCGCGAATAGGGAGATGGCAGAGGTCGAACTGCTTGGCCCATTGTCTGCGAAGTTTGACATTGCCGCGGGTGTCATCGACGTCAAGAATTTCCATCTTGAGACAACTGAAGAAGTGGCGGGCCGGATACGGCGCTGCCTTGATCATGTTCCCACCGAAAAGCTAAGTATCACAGGTGATTGCGGCTTTTCCGCATTACCTCGTTATCTCGCGCGCCAGAAGATGCGTGCCATGGTGGTTGGCGCCCGTGCCGTGCGCGAAACCCTTTGAAACCGTCGAGAACGAAGCATGAGATTTAGCGAAGAACAGATTTTGATACGCGATATGGCGCGGGATTTCTCGCAACGCGAACTTGCGCCGAAGGCAGCAGAATGGGATGAGAAGGGTGCTTTCGCTCCCGGTGTATTGGAGGGCATGGGACAATTGGGCCTGATGGGAATGTGCGTTCCCCAAAAGTGGGGCGGGGCAGGCGCCGATTTCACCTCCTACAGCCTGGCCATGGAAGAAGTTGCAGCCGGTTGGGCTGCTGCATCATCAGTAATGAGCGTAAATAACTCACCAATGTGTAACGCTTTGCTTGACTGGGGTACGGATGAGCAAAAAGAGCGCTTTCTGCGCCCCTTGGCGCAAGGTGCGGTCGGATGCTTCTGTCTGACCGAACCTCACGCCGGCTCTGATGCCGGCGCGATTAAGACCCGGGCGAAACGGCGCGGAAACCGATATGTGCTGAACGGCGCAAAGCAGTTCATTACGTCCGGCTCAATCGCCGAATACGCACTGGTCTTCGCCGTCACGGATCCCGCTGCCGGCAAACGCGGTATCAGCGCGTTTATCATGCCGACAGCGACCCCGGGGTTCAGCGTCGTGGCCAAGGAGAAGAAACTTGGTCAACGGGCCGCCGACACCTGTCAAATTGCGTTCGAGGATGCTGAACTCACGCCAGACTTGTTGTTGGGCGAAGAGGGACAGGGCTATCGAATTGCGCTTGCCAACCTCGAAGCGGGCCGCGTTGCCGTTGCGGCCCAGGCCGTTGGAATTGCACGGGCCGCTGTGGAAGCGGCTAACCGCTATGCAATCCAGCGCGAGACTTTCGGTACGCCAATCATCAATCACCAGGCAGTCGCATTCCGGCTTTCGGATATGGTGACCCGGCTCGAGGCGGCACGCCAATTAACGCTCCATGCCGCCCGGCTGCGCGATGAAGATGCGCCATGTATTACCGAAGCGAGCATGGCCAAACTGTTTGCCAGCGAAACGGCGGAAGCCATCTGCTCCGATGCGATTCAGATTCATGGTGGTTACGGCTATGTCGAGGGATTTCCGGTTGAGCGCTATTACCGTGATGTGCGGATCTGCCAAATCTACGAGGGGACATCCGATGTGCAGCGCATGGTGATCAGTCGAAGCCTGGCTGAGCCAGGCTGACGGGGCGCAGTCCGGTGTATTCTCAACATCAACGGCACCCGCACACGAATCTTTTCATGCCGGGCGCGGCCTGGCTGACAGCGGATCTCGGGTTTAAACCAGTGCCGGGTGCCAGTTGCCCTCTGACATCCCACGATGATCGAAATCACAGCATAGGATGACCTCATGAAAGCAGTTGATAGCGTTATTGATCTGGTAGGAGGCACTCCTCTGGTCCGTTTGAACAATATCGTTGAGCCGGGTATGGCAACGGTATACGCCAAGATGGAGAACCTCAATCCATCAGGCTCAGTGAAGGATCGCATGGCCATCAACATGATGAAACGGGCCGAGGACGCAGGCCTGCTGAAACCCGGGGGCACCGTGGTCGAGAGCACCTCGGGCAATACCGGGCTTGGCCTGGCAATGGCCGCGGCGGTTCGGGGATACCGCTGTGTCTTCACCATCCCGGACAAGATGAGCCAGGAAAAGATCGATATGCTGAAATCCTACGGTGCCGAGGTCATCGTGACCGCGACCGATCTTGATCACCATCACCCGGATAGCTACGTCGAAGTCGCCAAGCGGATCGCCCGGGAAACGCCCGGGGCTTTCTACACCGATCAGTATTCAAATCCCCATAATCCAGAGGCGCATTACCTGACCACCGGCCCCGAAATCTGGGAAGCCACGGAGGGTAGGATCGATTCCTTTGTTACAGGACTCGGCACCGGCGGGACCATATCAGGGGCCGGCAAATACCTTAAGGAAAAAGCCACACAGGCGGGCCGAACCGTAAGAGTGGTCGGGCCTGATCCTTATGGGAGTATTTATAAAGAAGCCCATGAGAAAGGCGAATGGAGTTCACCTTCGCTCTATCGGGTTGAAGGCATCGGTCATGACTTTATGGTGGACACCCTGGATTTTTCTGTCGTCGATGAGGTCGTGAATGTCTCGGATCGGGATTCATTCCTGATGGCACGCCGACTGGCCCGCCAGGAGGGTATCCTTTCCGGCGGATCAACAGGGACGGTCTTTTTCGGGGCTCTGGAGGAGGCCAAAAAACTCGGCCCGGGCAAAATGGTGGTGGCCATCGTCTGCGATTCGGGCGACCGGTATATCAGCAAGTGCTTTAATGATGAGTGGATGCGCGACATGGGGTATTTTGCGCCGGATACCCATCTGGGAACCGTGCGGCAGTTACTGGATGCCCGCAACCAGGAAGTGGCTTTTGCTGATCCTGAAGAATCCCTCCGGGAGGTGATCGCACGGATGGTGGCCACAGGTATCTCCCAGATGCCGGTGGCCTCCGGCCAGGGGGATCTGCGGATGATCGAGGAGTTGGATATCCTGCGGGCGGTGGCCAGCAACGAGCACGATCTTGAAGACAGCGTGCGGGATATTGCACGACCGCTTGAGGGGCGTATCAGTCCCAATGACAATCTCAGTCATGTGCAGCAGATTTTTGAAGAGAACAATGTCGCTGTGGTGATGGACGAGGGTCGCGTCTTAGGGATTATCAACAAGATCGACCTGCTCGAATTTATCAATAATCACAGTCGCCAGGCGGTCTGATTGCGCCCGGCTGTCACCCAAGTTACGGAGAAGCACATTGAAATTTGATACCAAGGTTGTCCGCGCCGGCATCAGCCCGGATCCCACCACGGGCTCGATCCTGCCACCGATTTATGAGACCGCGACCTATGTACTGCCGGAGGTGGGACGTGACCTGGGCTTTGACTACACGCGCTCCTCGAACCCCACCCGCCAGGTACTTGAAGAAAATCTTGCTGCGATTGACAACGGCCAGTACGCCGTCAGTTTCGCAAGCGGTATGTCGGCCGTGGATTCGTGCTTCAAGCTCCTGACCGCCGGGGATCAGATTGTCTGTGGCGATGATGTATACGGCGGGGTGACCCGTCTTCTGGATAACGTCACCGTTCAGCAAGGCATTGATGTGAGTTACGTCGACACCACGGATGCGGATGCCGTACGCAGTGTGATCACCCCGAAGACCCGGATGCTCTGGATCGAAACCCCGACCAATCCGCTGCTGAAGGTGAGCGACCTTGAGGAAATGGTCAAGATCGCCCGCGAGAACGACATCCTGCTGGGCGTCGATTCCACATTTGCCACGCCGGTCTTCCTCCGACCCCTTGAGTTCGGAGCGGATATCGTGATGCACAGCACCACCAAGTATCTCGCCGGACACAACCAGATCATCGGCGGCGTGATCGTCACCAACCACCAGCACCTGTTTGAAAAGATGAAGTACATCCAGAAAACCATCGGTGCGGTGTCGAGCCCCTTTGACTGCTGGCTTAACCTAAGCGGCCTCAAAACCCTGCACCTGCGCATGAAGCGCCACGAAGAGTCCGCAATGGCGATCGCGCAGTTTCTGGAGGGACATGCCAAAATCGACCGGGTGCTTTACCCGGGACTGGCTTCCCATCCGCAGCACGCCGTTGCCAAGGCCCAGATGTCCGGCTACAGCGGGATGATCGCTTTTGAACTCACCGGCGGTACAGACGCCGGAAAGCGGCTCATGAATAACGTACAGCTATGCGGACTCGCAGAGAGTCTTGGCAGCGTCGAAACCATGATCACCCATCCGGCCAGCATGACCCACATCGATGTACCCGCCGAAGACCGGTGCAAACGGGGACTGACGGACGGCCTGGTGCGGCTTTCGGTCGGCATCGAGGATGTCGACGACATCATTGCGGATCTGGAGTCAGCGCTGGGAAAAGCCTGAGGCGGATGCAGTGCATCCAGGGTGTGCTACAGAATCTTCGCCGAATAATCGCCTGAATAAACGACCGCAATCTCGCTCTCAGAGTCGACCCGGGCGCTGAGGGAAAGCACTGCCCTGCCCCGCTCGCCCAGCGTTTCCGTGAACCGCGCTGTGTCTTCGGGCGCGGGCCACCGGCAATAGGCCCGGATCATCTGCTCGCTGCAGGGCCGGGTATAGCGCAGATCGCTCCTGACCACAGCGATATCGGTCTGATTGCCCACCGCCTCACAGACCAGTGACGTCATCGCCCATCCGGACAAGGTGCAAAGCGACGCGAGCGTACCCGCAAACGCGGTCTGCTTGTCATTGAAATTGGAGGCCAGCGGCGCCTCCAGCACCAGACCTGAGCCGTCAACGGCCCCGGGCCGGATATCAAAGTTGCACGTCATCGGGACCTTTTCCCGCAGGTACTGAACCAGCCTTTCAAGCGCACTCTGGCTCATCAATACTTCCCAGTTCAAAGAAGTACCCCTCACTGATAACACCCCATCGGTGTTCCCGGGGCGGTGGCGCAGGCTGAACCCGTTCAGCAAGTTCATAATAGACAGAGCGGTTAATGAGTGCCCAGAGGCCTTCGCGCACTTTGAGGTAAGGCGACGGCTCGCCAGTCGCAGGGTCTTCATCCACATGCAGTGGATGCTCCTTTCCCGCGATCACGAAATCGTCGACATTGGTCCTGAATATCAGCCGCTGCCCCTCTCCGCGACCCAAGCATTCGAGCTCCACCGCCAGGAACGGCGCGTCTTCGACCTCGATGCGGAGTTTTTCTGTGGGGGAGACCAGAAAGAATTCATCGCCCTCTCTTACGAGCACTCTTGAGAGCAGTCGGACCAGCGACTGCCGCTCGATGGGGGAGCCGAGGTAATGCCAAACGCCGTCCCGACCGATCCGCAGTCCCATATCCCTGTGGATCGAGGGCTGCCAGGTATTCACTGGCGGCAGTTTCTCACCCCGCGCCGCAACTGCAAGCCGCTCCAGGCGCCCCAGCCCTTCAGAATGCTGATCAGTCAGGAACAGGCTCCTGCACGGGCCGGGGCCGGCCGGACCCGTCGAGCGCCACAAAAGTGAAAATACCCTCGGTCACCCGCTCTTCGATCTGGTCGTGCTGACGCCGAACCCAGGTATCCACCTTGACCGCGATTGACGTGGTCCCGATCCTGACCGTGGTGCAGTAACAGCTGACCCGGTCCCCCACCTGCACCGGACGGTGAAAGGTCATGGCATCCACCGCAACGGTGGTCACCCGTCCACCGGCCACCGCAAAAGCGTGGGTGCCTCCGGCAAGGTCCATCTGCGCCATCAGCCATCCGCCGAAAATATCCCCATTGGGATTGGCATCAGCCGGCATGGCGATGGTACGGATCGAGGGCGTTCCCTCCGGAGGGCTGCTCATGTGGATGATTCCCGCGGCAGACGGCCCATCAGATAGAACTCATCATTCGGTCTCATGGCTGTGAGATTCGCCATCCGGTTGGAAAGCGCAAAAAATGCGGCGATCGCGCCGATGTCCCAGATGTCCTCGTCATCAAACCCGTGTTCACGCAGCGTTTCGTAATCGGATTCCTCGAGCGCGGCTGAATTGACAGCGACCTTTTCGGCGAAGACCAGCATCGCCCTCTGACGTGCAGTGATGTCGGCCTTGCGAAAGTTAATCGCTACCTGATCGGCAAGCAGTGGATCTTTGGCATAAATCCGCAAGATCGCGCCGTGGGCGACAACACAGTACTGGCAGTTGTTCTCACCGGAAGTCGATACCACGATCATCTCACGCTCGGCTTTGGAGAGGCCGCGCTCGCGCAGCATCAGAGCATCGTGATAATCAAAAAAGGCCCGGCACTCGTCAGGACGATGCGCCAGCGCCAGAAAGACATTCGGCACGAATCCTGCTTTTTCCTGAACTGCAAGGATGCGGTCACGCAGATCATCGGGCAGTTCATCCAGATTCGGCACCGGGTACCGGCTGATCGGTTTTTCGCTCACGGCGGTGTCCTGATGGATAGTTGCGGTTAGGGTTACACAGGATTACGCAAATCCCGTTCTCAGGCTCCTATTTTACCCCCGGCTACCTGCACGCCCGCCAGGGTGCCCTGAGCCTGCTGGCACAGGAGTTGCTACTGCGCCGACAGCAGGAGCACCTCAACCTCAAGAAGGGCGCGCAACTCCCTGCGCGGCTCCTGCCAGCGGAAGCGAATGGAATTGCGCACAATATCGTCGTCGAGTGCTTTCAGTTCGTCCACTATCGGCGCCCAGTAAATCAGGGCATCGGGGCTTGCGGTAAAGGCATTCTCCAGCTCAGCCGCGGTCGAAAAATCCGCCATAGCCAACCGGGTAGTGATTTTTTGGAGCGCGCTATCAAACCCATCACCGGCTTCTTCCGGATAGCCCGTTCTTTGCAGCACGGGATCGATCGCGGACTGCAGTATCCGGCGCACCAGAGAGGGGTCCGGACGCTCCCGGAAGATCAGCCCTCCGGCAAAGGTCGCCAGGTCCGAAACACACGCAGCCCAGACCTGCCACTTGGCGATGTTGATGGACTGCAGAAACTCGTCATGCTCGAAGAGTTCAGGAAACCGGGTACCGGCCCGGGTCTTGATATAGCCGTAAAGTGACGACTGAGCCACGAGGCTCGAGCGGGTATCGATGAAATCTCCGAGGCCCCCGCTATCCGTGATCGGGGACGGCTTTTCCCGGGCCCGGCGCAGCCAGTCCCGCATCTTCTGAATCAGGCTGAAGGGCATGACTGGTCGTTTCTATGTTACATTTTGTAACAGACTGGGTACCGCTGATCCCAAGGGCCTATGGAACGGATTTTTCTGATATTCGGCATTTGCGTGTTGGTGCTCCTGTCTCCGATCACGGCATGGTGGCTCACGCCCTCCCTGCCCTGGTACCTACCCTTTCTCATCTGGTTCATTATCATTTTGTTGATTCCCTGGGCCCACCACAGGATCGAGAAGCGGTGATCCTCTCGGCACCGGGACTTTTCTTAAGCAGCCTGCTGTACCTGTTCTTGCTGTTCCTGGTTGCCTACGCTACCGAAAAACGCTGGATACCCCCGTGGCTACCGCGGCACCCGGCAGTTTACATCCTGTCCCTCGGGGTCTATGCCACGACCTGGAGTTTTTATGGCAGCGTCGGCTACGCCGATTCTAACGGCTTTATGTTCCTCGCCGTTTATCTGGGTCTTACCTTCGCGTTCATCCTGACCCCGGTTCTGCTGAGTCCCATTCTCCGGCTGGTCCGGGAATACCAGCTGACCTCGCTGGCGGATCTTTTTGCGTTTCGCTTTCGCAGTCAGACGGCCGGGGTACTGGTCACCATCTTTATGCTCGCGGGGACCCTGCCCTACCTCTCACTGCAGATCAGAGCCGTAACAGAATCCGCGAGCGTGCTGACACAGCAGTTTGCCCCACAGTATCTGTCCCTGGGGTTCTGTACCCTGATCGTCCTGTTCACCATTCTGTTTGGCGCCCGCCACATTGCTCCCAGAGAAAAGCACGAAGGGCTGGTCGTGGCGATTGCGCTTGAATCCCTGGTCAAACTGCTGGCGCTGATCCTGGTTGCCGGCATCGCCGTCTTCGGGGTGTTTGGCGGATTCGGCGGGCTCGCTGATTGGCTTGATGCCCATCCCGAAGCCCTTGAGGCCATGACCACGCCCGCGCGGGAAGGCCCCTGGGTCAGCGTACTGATTCTGGCCTTTGCGGCTTCCTTTCTGCTGCCGCGGCAGTTTCACATGCTGTTTACCGAGAACATCTCCCCCGGGGCGCTGATCAAGGCGGCATGGGGGTTCCCGCTTTTTCTGCTGATCCTGAATCTCGCTATCCCGGTCATTCTGTGGGCCGCCGTCAAACAGAATCTCGGCACGGTGCCGGACTACCACGTGCTCGGCATCGCCCAGCAGTCGGGGTCTGCCGCCGTCACCATTTTTGTGTTTCTGGGCGGCGTATCGGCCGCAAGCGCCATGATTATTGTCAGCACCCTGGCCCTTGCGGGCATGACCGTCAATCACCTTATCCTGCCGACAACCGGAACCCCGGGCACCGGAATGAATCTTTACCGATGGCTGCTTTGGGGAAGGCGGATCATCATCGCTGTGCTGGTTTTTGCCGGTTACGGGTTTTTCCTGGCTTTTGAGCGCAGCAGTCATCTGGTGCAGCTCGGCCTGATTTCCTTCGTCGCCGTAGCACAGTTTCTGCCCGGTATTGCCGGAACGCTGTTCTGGCCCGGAGCCAATCGAAATGGGTTTATCGCCGGCCTCGCCGGGGGCGGTCTGACGTGGTTCATCGTCTTGATTCTTCCGCTGCTGATCGACACCAGTGCCGCGGGGTCTTCTGCCGCGCCGGCATTGTGGGAGCTCGCCGGACAGAACAAGTGGACTTTTTCGACCCTCGCTTCGCTGTCTGTCAATGCCGGCCTGTTTGTCCTGGTATCGGTGCTCACGCACCAGAGCTCCTCTGAACGCGAAGCGGCAGCACTGTGTGCACAGGAACTCCTGACCCCCTACCGCAGCCGGGTCAGGCTCGCCTCATCGCGGGAATTCGCCCCCGCCCTGGCCGGTGCCCTTGGCACCCAGACTGCTGAGTACGAAGTGCGCCGGGCGCAACGCGACCTGAAGATGCGCGAAGAAGAAACCGAACCCCGTGCCCTCGGACGCTTACGGGAGAGAATCGAGCGCAACCTCTCCGGGCTGATCGGGCCGTACTTCGCCCGCGATGTGGTCGAGTTGCGCCTGCCGATTGACCGGGAGAATAAGGCCCCGGCTGCCGAACAGATGCGCCTGATGGAGGACCGTCTGGAAGTGTCCCGCAGCCGGCTGCGCGGTCTTGCCGCACAACTCGACACGATGCGCCGATATCACCGCCAGATCCTGGAGGAACTTCCGGTCGGGGTGTGCTCGGTCAGCTCGACCGGGATGGTGACCACGTGGAACCGCGTGATGGAGCATTTGTCAGGTATCAGCAAGAACACAGCGCTGGACTCGCAAATCACCGAGCTCACCCAGCCGTGGGGCGGTTTTCTTGAACAATGTATCGACAGCGAGCAATCACATATCCACAAGCAGGTGCTTGAGGTGGAGGATGGAACCCGCTGGTTTGGCATGTACAAGACGGAAATGAGAAGCCCCCGTACCGCCCCGTATGTTGAGATCGACTCTGAATCCATCGGTACGACTGTCCTGCTCCAGGATCTGACCGAGATACACCAGCTCGAGAGTCAACTGGCCCACAGTGAACGGCTTGCCTCTATTGGACGCTTCGCCTCCGGCGTGGCCCATGAGATCGGCAACCCGGTAACCGGGATCGCCTGCCTGGCGCAGAATCTCGAGTCTGAGACCTCTGATCCTGAAATCTATTCCGACATTCAGGGCATACTCGAACAGACCAGCCGCATCAACAATATTGTGCAGACACTGGTGAACTTCTCCCGCCGAGGCGAGGTTGATCTCCTGCAGAAACACCGCTTCGGGCTGCGACACTGCCTTGAAGAAGCTGAAGAACTGGTCCGCCTGTCCCGACCCGGCAAGACCATGGATGTGGTTATTGACTGCAGTCACGATCTTGATATCGAGGGAGACCGCCAGCGTCTGTGCCAGGTCTTTGTCAATATTCTCAGCAATGGTTATGACGCCAGTAACAGCGGGGGCATCATTCAGATTCTGGCTGACCAGGACGCCGCCGGCATTCAGGTCAAGCTGCGCGATTACGGCCATGGCATGGCTGACGAAATCAGTGAGCGCATCTTTGAACCCTTCGTAACAACCAAGCAACCAGGCGAGGGCAGCGGACTCGGCATGGCGCTGACCTACGGGATCATCCGTGATCATGACGGTCACATCGAGGTGGATAGCGCTCCCGATGTGGGTACTGAGGTCCGGATTACCCTGCCGCTCCCCGCTTAGCAGAGCACGCGCATGGAGCGTATCCTGATTATCGAAGATGAAGCCGTTATCCGGCGCGCATTATCCAGACTGCTCAGAAGACAGGGCTACGGTACCGCCGAGGCATCTTCAATCACCGAGAGCGAATCCCTGTACAGCCTCGACGCCTTTCATCTGATTATTGCCGATCTGCGTCTTCCCGGCGGCCTCGGCACAGAAGTCATAGAAAAATGCGGTCAGACACCGGTGCTGATCATGACTAGCTATGCCAGCGTCAGTTCTGCCGTGGACGCCATGAAAGCAGGCGCTGCCGATTACATCGCCAAACCCTTCAATCACGATGAGATTCTGGTCGTGATAGACAAACTCATCCGTCAGAGCCTGCTGTTTCGTCAGAACCAGGCCTTGCGCAAGGACCTGCAGCGCGCATATCCGGTGTGGGGCATGGTCGGACAGTCCGCGGCCATGCAGGCAGTGTTCTCCCGGATTGAAAAAGTCGCCGCTACTGACTCGACAGTTCTGATCTACGGCGAGTCTGGGACGGGAAAAGAACTCGTTGCGCGTGCAATCCACGAGCAGGGTAAACGCAGCGATGCACCGCTCGTGACCATGAACTGTGCGGCCATTGCTGACAGCCTCATCGAGTCGGAACTTTTCGGTTACGAAAAAGGCGCTTTCACCGGGGCCGATAAATCCAGCCCGGGACTGATCGAAAGTGCTGATAACGGAACGCTGTTTCTGGACGAAGTAGCAGAACTTTCCGCAGGCGCACAAGCGGGACTGCTGCGAGTGATCCAGGAGGGGGAGCTGCGTCGGGTTGGATCAAGCCAGACCAAGCACGTCGATGTCAGGGTGCTCGCCGCCACCCACCGCGACCTTTCCCAGCGGGTGCGCGAGGGCCTCTTTCGTGACGACCTGCTGTACCGCCTGCAGGTGGTCGAAATTGACCTGCCCCCGCTGCGCGAGCGCAGAGAGGATCTTCCCGATCTTGCTCACCACCTGCTGGCGCGGGCCTGCGAGAAGTTGAACCGGCCCTTATGCGACCTGCCGCAGCACACGCTTGAGTGCATCCTCACTTACGACTGGCCCGGGAATATCCGGGAGCTTGAGAATGCCATCGAACGCGCGGTCATTCTGACCGAAGGCGATTCGATTATTCCCGAACTCATGAGTTTTGACCGCCCCTTGGGCACGTCGCCGGCAAGGTCAGACCGAACAGCCGCGCCAAAAGGGTCTCTGGATGATTACTTTATCGACTTCGTCCTTCAGAATCAGGAGCAGATGACCGAGACCGAGCTGGCGCGACAACTCGGCATCAGCCGAAAGACCCTGTGGGAACGCCGGCAGAAATTTGGCATACCCCGCACCCGCCCAGGCGTCAGCGACTAGCCCGATTCCTCCCGGGACACCCCCGCCTGCCTTGGGCAATTGCCCGGCGTGGGGCCTTGTTACGCAATACTACACCGTGTTACGTATCGTAACGCCCCTTCCCACGAAAACTCCTCTAACTGGTTTTTTGGGCCAAAACCCCCTGCTTTTCCATATCGTCATTTTGGCATGATTTTTGCTTAGCAAAGGAGTAACGCGTTAACGGGTTAGCGCGGAGGCTTAACCAAAACTGCAGTTTGCCCTTGGCTGGATCCTTTCAACATCGCCAGGGGTAAATAGGAGGGCAACTTATGACAGACGTGGATCAATCAACACGTGAAGCGCATTGGGCCAAGACTAAAGGGTTGATGATCACAACCCTGATAATCTGGTTCATCTTCTCATACCTTATTCACTGGTTTGCTGACAGCCTGAACGCCGTCTCTTTCCTTGGTTTCCCGCTGGGCTTCTACATGGCGGCCCAAGGCTCATTAGTCATTTTCGTGGTACTGATCTTCTGGTTTGCCAGACGCCAGCACGCGATTGACGTAGAGCACGGCGTGGCCGAGGACGAAACCAGCGGCCAGCAGAATTAAGGAGAAACAATATGGCTATTATCAAAGGTGACTTTATAGACAATCTGCCGAAGGTCTACGGGCTGTATACCGGTGGTTTTGTCGTCTTTATCCTGCTGATGGCAATCCTGGAGCAGGCCGGACTAGGGGCCGACACGATCGGCATTCTGTTCGTGGCCTTCACCGTGGTGATCTACGCGACCATTGGCTGGCTTTCGCGGACGATGCAGGTGGACGCCTACTACGTGGCAGGACGCCAGGTCCCAGCAGTATTCAACGGCATGGCGACCGCGGCCGACTGGATGTCGGGTGCTTCCTTCGTCGCAATGGCGGGCGGTATCTACTTCGGCGGCCATGGCTACATTGCGTTCGTCGTCGGCTGGACCGGCGGCTATGTGTTGGTAGCCTCGCTGATGGCGCCGTACCTGCGTAAATTCGGCTGCTATACCGTGCCGGATTTCATAGGGACCCGCTATGGTGGCAACCTCGCACGCTTTTTAGCGGTGTGTGTACTGACGTTGGCCTCGTTCACCTACGTGACGGCGCAGATCAACGCGACCGGCACAATCGCCTCGCGGGCGCTGCAGATTCCCTTCGAGGTCGGTGTCTGGTTCGGCCTGCTGGGCATTTTGCTCTGTTCCATGCTGGGCGGTATGCGTGCGGTGACCTGGACCCAGGTGGCGCAGTACATCGTGCTGATCATCGCCTATCTGGTACCTGTGATCTGGATGTCCAACAAGCAGGGCTTTGGCCTTATTCCACAACTCGTCTACGGCGATGCTGTTATGCGATTAGGTGAACTCGAAACCTTGCATGGGGTGGGCGCCAAAGAAGCGATAGCCTCCCCTATCGCTGGACTGAAGGCACTGACAGTAGCGCACTATGAAGCTGGCACAACCTTTGCCGCGAAGTGGAAGTTCGTCACTCTGGTGTTCTGCATGATGGCGGGTACCGCATCACTGCCGCACATTCTGATGCGTTACTTCACGACACCGAGCGTCAAGGCGGCCCGCCAATCGGTGGCATGGTCACTGTTCTTTATCTTCCTGCTCTACTTCACCGCGCCGGCGCTGGCGACCTTTACCAAACTGCAGGTGCTTGATCCGAATCTGGCAACCGGCATCATTGGCAAGGCCATCACCGAGGTTAATGCGCTGGACTGGATACAGAAGTGGAGTAATGTCGGCTTCCTGGCGATCTCTGATAGCAACGGTGACGGCATCCTGCAGATCAATGAGTTCTTCATGCGCGGGGATATCGTGGTGCTGGCTACGCCTGAAATCGCGGGCCTGCCGTACGTCATCTCAGGTCTGGTCGCGGCGGGTGGCATGGCAGCTGCAATGTCAACAGCTGATGGTCTGCTGCTGGCGATTGCCAATGCCTTGTCACATGATCTGTACTACAAGATCATCGATCCCAAAGCGGATACCAAGCACCGTCTGATCGTAGCCCGTGTGCTGCTGATCGTCATCGGTGCTTGCGGTGCTTATGTCGCCAGCATGAAACTCACCAGTATCCTTGGCGCGGTAGCCTGGGCCTTCGACTTTGCAATGTCCGGCCTGTTCTTCCCGCTGGTCCTTGGCGTCTGGTGGAAGCGGGCTAACCGCCAGGGTGCAATTGCCGGTATGTTCTTCGGCCTGCTCGCGGGAACCTGGTATCTGTACATGGTCAAATGGGGCGGAATGGACCCGTGGCTCTACATCGACCACCTGCGCTTTGGCATCATCGGTGCCTCGGTAAGCCTGGTGGCCATGGTTGTAGTCAGCCTGGCAACAACCGAACCTGACGAGGAAACCCAGCGGATGGTGGACGAAGTCCGGATTCCGAAGGGCGAATCAGTGCTGTCTTCAACGCACTGACCTTGACCCCTTAAACTGTGTGCCGGGGCGAAGCCAGTCTTCGTCCCGGCATTTTTTACATTAAACCGAAGGGGTAACAATGACCGAAGCATTTCCCGTATGGGTACTGGTGCTGGACTACGTCATGGGGGTCATCATGTGGACCCTGATCGGCCGTTTCGGCATGTCGCTGTTTCTACGCGAGGAGACCACCTTCTTTTTCGCCCGATTCTTTATCCGGGTCACCAACCCCTTACTGCACCTGTTTAACCCGATCACCCCCAAATTCCTGATCCGGCCGCTGGTGCCGCTTTATGTGGCGTGGTTCTTCTTTATGATCCGCTTCTACCTGATGCCCTGGCTGCTGGGTTATACGGTCATGGGGATGCTCTCATTCCCGCTCGAGAGCGAGTTCGCGAGCGGACTGAACTGGTTTCTTGGGAAACTGGTGAACTGAGGTTATCCGAGCGTCCCAATTGCGGGACGCTCTTGCGTCGTCGCGACTCAACCGGAGCAGGCGCTCGCTAGCGGCAGGTCGCTAAGCACTCCTTCCAGCGCACTCAGCAGGCGCTCGACGTTTTCGGTACGGCAGGAATGACCCATCAGGCAATCTCTGAGGGGCCAGGACCCATCAGTGTCCGAATAGGTAATGTGCGAACCGGCAAGTCGACAACGTTCTCCATCGTTAAGTCCCCAAACAAGAACTCTTGTAGGCAACAAGGATACGACGAGTTCGTTCCAGCGATGAAAGCGATTACTGATTCGCCGCATCAAGAAAGGCTTATACCCTTTGCGCTGCATGGGATTGCTTTCCACCCATGCCAGGCACAACGGCGGAACGGCCCTCGCTTATGGCCGTTCGACTTGGAGATACAGAAGTTCGGTAGCCAGGGTGGCTCCGGCAAGCGCAGTAATTTCAGCGTGGTCGTAGGCAGGGGCGACTTCCACAATGTCCATTCCCACAATATCGACACCTTTCAGACCGCGAAGAATCTGCAGCGCTATATTGCTCGACAGCCCTCCGGCCACGGGCGTGCCGGTGCCGGGCGCAAATGCCGGGTCGAGACAATCGATGTCGAAGGTCAGATATGCCTTGCGGCCTGCTATGCGCTCGCGAATCTTTTCAATGACTGTTGCACAGCCACTGGTATGAACCTCGTCGGTGTCCAGGACCAGAAACTCGTGATCGGAAGGGTCATACTCTGTTCGAATTCCGATCTGCACGGAAACCGAAGGATCAATCAGGCCCTCCCGGGGTGCGCGATAGAACATCGTGCCATGGTCAAACTCCCCGCCGCTCTGGGAGGTATCGGCATGTGCATCAAAATGGATCAGCGCGAGCTCTCCATGCACTGCATGGTGTGCTCTCAGCAGCGGCAAGGTGATGAAGTGATCGCCACCAAAACTCATGAGCGCCTTTCCCGAGCGGACAATGTCCAGCGCCCGGTCGTGCAAAGCCTGGGAAAACCCGGCACTGTCGCCGGGCGGGTACATCAGGTCGCCGCAATCGACCAGTTTAAGGTGATCGGCCAGGGCATAGCGCCAGGGCCAGCGGGCCTCCTCCCAGCGCAGGTTGCCGGAGGCCTGCCGGATCGCGGTCGGCCCGCTGCGGGTCCCGGCACGGCCCGTAGTTCCGAGATCATATGGCACCCCCAGTACCGCGACATCAGCCTCACCTCCTGACGCGTCTGAACTCAGCGGTGCGCCGAGAAATCCGAAGAGGTTGGCATACAAGGACACATCATCCTGAATATCAATATCGGTCACGGTTATCGCTCGTATGGTTTTGTTTTCGGAACGGTCACGAAAGGCCGACCCAGCCCTGAATCAGCGTCAATTCCGAGTCTGCTAGCGAAATCGCAGCCGCAAGTCCGGCTTAATCGATCGGTCTTTGATCGTCGATCACTTTACCATCATTGGGCAACTGGCCGGTTTCAACCAGTGCCACCTCGCTACGCAGCTTGCAGACTTCGCGGATACTCACCGCGATCGCCTCAGCAAGGCCGTCGGCGGCTCCCGACCCCGCCGTGATTTCAAAGAGCAGTTTCATGGCGTCGGCATTATCGACCCGGGTTACCTCAAGGCGTGCCCGGTGAATCTCGCCATGGCGTGCAACGACCGCTGCCACCTGAGAGGGATGCACAAACATGCCCCGGACTTTGGTGGTCTGGTCCGCCCTGCCCATCCACCCCTTGATACGGGGGCTGGTCCGGCCACACGGGCTGACACCATCCATGACGGCCGAGAGGTCCCCCGTGGCAAACCGGATAAGCGGGTAGCCGGGCTTGAGCGGCGTGACCAGCACCTCGCCGACCTCACCCGCATCAACGGGGTCGCCGGTTCCGGGGCGGACAATCTCTACCAGAATTTCTTCATCCAGAAGCAGCCCTTCCTGGCTTTGTGATTCATAACCGATCAGACCGACATCCGCGGTCGCGTAAGCCTGCAGTACATCGACGCCGTTTTCAGAAAGTTCGGCACGCAAAGGTCCGGGCAGCGCCTCACCCGACACAAGACCCAACTTCAGGCTGGAAACATCCGCGCTCGACTCACCGGCTTTGTCCAGGAGAATCTTGAGAAAAGACGGGGTCCCCACATAAAACCGCGGGCGAAGATGCGCCATGGCCTGCACCTGCAGCTCGGTCTGGCCGACGCCTGCCGGAAAGACCGTGCAGCCAAGAGCATGCGCACCGCTTTCGAGCATAAAGCCCGCCGGTGTAAAGTGATACGAAAAGGTGTTGTAGACAAGGTCGCCTTCGCGACAGCCGGCCGCATGAAGTGCCCGTGCCGTGCGCCAGAAATTCTCTGAATCTGCCTGTGGTTCAAAAATAGCGCCGGGAGAAGCAAATACCCGGGGCAGTGACCTGCCTTTGAGGTCCGTGTACCCGCCAAGCGGCGGGGCTTTGGCCTGGGCCTGGCCCATCTCTGACTTTCGCGTGACCGGCAGTCCGGCAAGTGCGCTTCGGTCTGTAATCTCGTCGGGGTCCACCTCACGCAAAAGATCAGCGTAGGCGGGAATGTTGGCCTTGGCATAGCGCAGCTGCTCACGAAGCTGTTCAAACTGCTGCGCCTTACGCTCCTGAGGCTCACGGGTTTCGAGCTCATCAAAAAAATCATTCATCTTAATTGCCTGTGTCTGCTGAAAATGGCAAAACCCCGAGGTTAGGGCCTTGAGGTGATGATGCTGATCCGGGGAAATTACCGATACGGCATCAGCTGAGCCAGCGCTTTCGGCGCCGGTAGGCCTTGGTATTGCGGAAACTTCTTCGGCCCTCACCACTCACGCCGAGGTGGAACTCCTTGGCATCTTCATGTTCAGCCGGTTCCAACCTGTCAGCGACTGTATTAGGGTCAATGTCAGACAGTACCTCACCATACCTTTGAGCATTCATATTGACATGGCACAACCGGGAACCGAGCGGCGCGAACTGCTCTGTTTCCCGCTGCTCAGATATTCCGGTCTTGCGGGTATCGAAAAACGCCATACCTGTCATAGCGGCATCTCAATGCCCGGATTCATACAATCCAACAAGACTAGAGAGTTGAGATGCAGCCCATCCACTCCAGATCAAGTCAACCAGCGCTTGCGCCGGCGATAATGTTTTACATCGCGAAAACTTTTCTTCTTGCCCCCGCTGACACCCAGATAAAACTCCTTCACGTCCTGGTTGTCTAGTAAGGAATCAGCGTCCCCGTCCATCACCACGCGTCCACTCTCTAGAATGTACCCGTAATGGGAATAACGCAAAGCA
>CEPS01041431.1_pt1 | contig 51515 bp, 54 predicted proteins | sample 530401 | NCBI WGS metagenome assembly CEPS01 (sample SAMEA2620035, study PRJEB7988) | marine metagenome | biome: marine biome (ENVO:00000447); feature: mesopelagic zone (ENVO:00000213) & marine oxygen minimum zone (ENVO:01000065); material: "saline water (ENVO:00002010), including plankton... | reverse complement strand
TCATTATTAACTCTCCCTAGTGTTGTTGATCTTCGTGAATTCAAGCCCTAGTAGCACGACCCGGTTCTCGCAAACTTGATCCAGGTTAAGGCCCCAAGCAGCGCCGAACTCAACCAACTGGCGCGCACCTTCTGCCACGGGGTCAGCTGCCGGGGCCGATAACGGGTGTGATTCTAGTGCAGTTTTTTGTGAACATACTCACTCCGACTCATCCAGACACTACAATGTAGACCCATTCAGTCTGCATTTACAAGGATTCGGGTGAGGGAAGGTGAGTGCTGCTAGAGTTCTATTCAGGCTTAAAATCCCTCGACCTAGCGGTCGAGCTGGTTCGAGTCCGGCCGCGGGAACCAGTTTTATTTTGCCGTTTACGATCTGTGAAAAATTCTGAAAAGCGTTTCATACGATTGCGTTTTTTCGCAGCCGTTCTCTTTTCTGTGACCCCATTGAGTCTCCTGACGGCGGGGACTAGCGAACCGGCGGAGTTCGTGCCGTTTCTGACAGATTCTGATTGGGCGGTCTCCGAGGTGGTTGACCCGACCGGCCTTGCCTCGGAGCCTCTGGTCGAGCGCTTTGAACTGCGCTCCGGTGACTGTATCTCAAAGCCTCCTTATGATGATTGTCGCTCCGGGGTCGAACGGGCAGAACTTGCACAGAAAGCAGCCACTCCTGGCCCCTCTTCGCAGGTGTACTGGCATCGGTGGAAGGTGTTTTTCCCTGAAGATTTTGTCAGCACGTACCCTGCTCGAAACCGCCACGGGCAGTTCATCGACCAGGCAACAGGGAAACCGGCCTGGGTGGTCGAGATCGGGAGCACGGGCGCCTTATGGATAGGCAGCCGGTTTGACGACGAATCAAGATTCTTTTCATTAGTCAATGAGAGAGACCTGCGCGGTCGCTGGCATGAGGTTGTAGTGGAAGCCATCTGGAGTGACTCGGATGGAAAACTGAACGTCTGGGTAAACGATGAGCCGCGGGCAAAATACCGGGGAGCGACCTGTACGCGCTGTAAAGTGTTCCTGAACTACGGTATCTCCCGAGTTGGCGTGGACAAGTTCAAAGAGCGCTACCCAGAGAAGAGCCTGCCAAACCAGGTTGTCTACTACCTTCCCGCCGAGATACATAGCGAAGATCCCGGATGGATTGTTGCGCCGCCGCCGGTACCGGAGGCTGAGGCCGACGCCGTACCCGATGATGTGGCTGAGACGGATGAGACAGCGGGGAGCGCTTCGGAGGAGGAAACTTCGCCAGCGACGGGGATTGAAGTTTCTGGAGAGGGTGAGGAAGCGGTGGTCGAGCAGACAGCCTCTGAAAGCGCGGGCACGCTGGAGGAAGTTACAATCGTGCGCGAGCCTGAGCCTGAGCCCGAAGAGGAAGTACCGGAGGCTCCAGAGGTCCCCGATACCGATTCCCCGGAGTCTGATACTGTATCAGGGTCGACCGAGGAGGTTCTCGAGGCAGAACAAGAAGACACTGAGGCGGATACCGACTCCGATAGTTCAGATGATGAGGCTCCTGATCAGGTTGTAATTCCTGCGGACGTCTATGATATCGATCGCCGCCGTTAATCTCAGGAAATTCGGTTAGTAAACAGTTCATGATTGGAAAGACATACATATCGGCAAGTGAGCTTTTGCGTGATTCGTTCATGCTGGGCAGGCAGATTATCAAAAGTGGGTTTCGGCCCGACTTCATCGTCGGTGTCTGGCGCGGCGGCACCCCGGTCGGGATTGCGGTGCAGGAACTGTTGGATTACGCCGGAATCTCAACCGATCATGTTGCTATCCGGACCTCCTATTACCGAGGCATTGCCGACACGTCAGAGTCGGTGCAGGTTCACGGGCTTGGGTATCTGATCCGGAAGTTAAATCGTGAAGACAAACTGCTGATTGTCGATGATGTATTGGATTCCGGCAGGAGTATCGAGGCGATCATTGAGGAATTGACATCACGCTGCCGCCGGAATCTCCCCTCAGACCTTCGTGTTGCGACCTGCTGGTACAAGCCAACAAAATGTGAAACCGGCCGGGTGCCTGACTTCTTTATCCATGAAACCGACCAGTGGCTGGTGTTTCCCCATGAACTTCAGGGGCTTTCTCTAGAAGAGGTAAAGAAAGGAAAACCCGAGGTTGCGGATATCGTTACTGGGCTTTAGCCGGGAGCAGCGGCTGGCATAACTGCGGGCACTGCTAGGGGGCAGGTATCATCGGCAGGGTCACTATGAGTTCAACTCCGGCGCCGCCGCGGCGGTTTCTTGCGGCTACTGTTCCCTTGTGAAACTCTACGACCAGTCGGGCGATATAAAGTCCAAGACCAAGGTGAGTCTTGCGGGCATCGCGCGCACTGGAGACCATCGGATCAAAAAGTCTGTCGGCAATCTCGTTTGGAAGGGTAGGGCCGTCGTTAGAGACAGTCAGTTCGATCTCGCCAGCCACGCGCCTGACGTTCACAACAATGAGACCGTTATGGGTGCCAAATGCAATGGCGTTATCGATAAGTTTGTCCAGCAGTTGCGCGATGCGGTCTGGAACGCCCAGCATCCAAGCCGATCCGGGGGCTAATGTCGGGACGATCCGGTACCCCGGATTTGCAGACTGATACCCCTCGACACAATTCTGCACCAGCGCGCAAAGATTAAAGCGTTCCAGTTGTTCCTGTTCCTGGCTTAGCGCTTCCTTGAGACTCGCCGCTTCGGTGAGGCTTGTGATAATTGAACGCAAGCGCCCGATGCCATTTCGCGCGCGCTGCAGGTGTTTGTCGTCGGTGAGTTCCCGGTGGTTGTATTGCAGGTTCTCCAGCGACGAATTCACCACGTTTAAGGGGTTGTGAAGCTCATGCGCGAGCGTGTCGGGCAGTTTCTCAAGATAGCGCGTGTACTGCCCGAGATTGTGCAGCATCAAGGAGATACTGCGGGTGAGATTTCCCAGTTCGTCGGAAGAACGGGCGCCCGCACGAATTCGATCTTTCAGCAGTCTTCCTTCAGACGAGGCGGCTTGCTCGGTCTCCCGCTGAAGTCGGCCGACCCGATAGGTAAGCCGTGTTGAAAAGATCAGGATCGCAAGTGAAAGAAAGATAAATACCGCGAGGAAGAGAATCGTGAAGCGCTGCAGGGTCTCATATTGCAGTGCCAGAAGCTTATTGGCACTTTGCTTGACCAGGACGGCCCCCTCGATTTCCCCCTGTGCCCAGATCGGGGCGGCGGTTACGATCAGTTTCGCGTCTCCATAGCGCCGTCGCTCGGTGTTCGGTTCCCCGCCCGACAGGACCCGGGCGAGGATACGCTGGTCTTCAGCACTGGAGTCAGCCGGCATATCGGCAAGACCCCGTGCGGGGCTTCTCAGAATCCAGTCGAAAAAGCGGATCAACTGGTCTTCAACGCGCTGGAAGAGCGAGGTGGCGTTGGGCTGCGCTATCCCGAAGGCCTCCCTCGCGGGCGGCACAACTGAGCCGATCTGGGCACGTACGCGGTATGATTTGTCCCAGACGGAAATATTGGCTTCCGAGATGTATAACGGCTGTATGAGTTTTGCGAGTTCAGGAGTGACCAGGCGAACGCTGCCAAACGCATGAGACCTTGGGTCAGGCTCGGTGCTTATGATTCGACCGATCGCGCGGTCGCTCTGGTCATCAACGTCAACCACCTCGAATTTGAGCCGGGCACCTACACCGAGCAGCTCTCGGGGTATCCGCACTTTCACGGCGTACCCGTATTCAACCGGATCGATCGTTCCCGCGATCTCTCTCAAAGCCTCGCCGTCCACCACGTCCTTCCAATTGGCACGCATCAGGTAGACGCTTAGCCGCCCCGGAGCCTGAGCGGTGAGCAGGTATCTCAGTATTTCTCCGTTGTTTTTCTGTACCGTCATCCGGATCTGGTCGTTGGCATCAAGGGAGAGGAGGGCGGGATCCCGCAGTACCAGGACATCGTCATCGATTTCAAAATAGGCGAAAACCGAGTCGGGGTCGATGGCGAGACCATGGCGGACGACTAGTGACTCGGGCTGGTAATCGGATCCACATTCAAAAAGGCCGGAACCAGAGAAGTGGGTGAGGGCGCCAACGGCAGTAGCCCAACTGTCCGCAGGTGCATCAATGGCGAGCGGCTCCGCTATCTCCGCCAACAGACTGGTCAGTGGTCTTCCAATGAGTTCCGGGACACCAACGCCGGGATCGAATAGGTCTGTACGGTTGCCAAGAATGCTCGAGATACCCTGGGTGGTCAGTTCCAGGGCCTGTTCCTGGCCTTCGAGAAGGAATTTTTCCATTTCCCTGACAGACTCATAGCCCATCCAGGGGATCGCCAGCAGGAGTATTACCAGCAGCAGGAGTTTTGTCCGGATTTTGAGGCCGGGCCTGATTCGGGCAGACCCCGAGGTTACAGCACTGTCCAGCGGAGCCTTGACCGATCGCGGGCCCACAAGAGAGTTCACTCGTTATCCTGCTCCCATTTGTAACCGGTGCCATGAACGGTCTGGATCCGGTCGAAATCCGGGTCCAATTCCCGGAACTTGTTTCGAATTCTTCGGATATATCCATTGATGGTATTGCGCTCCACCAGTCCCTGGCGGGTGACGTCACTCAAAGCGTCGTAGGTGCGAACATGGCCTGGGTTTCGCGTCAGGGATTCAATGATCCAGAACTCGGTCAACGTCAGATTCACTGGCTTACCTTTCCAATGCACCAGCATGCTGTCCTCGTTTATCTCGAGAGATCCTACGGCAACACTACTGTCGGTGGTTGGCTGCGTTTGGAGTTGTTGAGAGATCCGGAGCAGGGCGTGCACGCGTGCCACCAGGAATTCGAGGCTGACAGGCTTGGTAATGTAATCCCAGGCGGTCATTCTCTGGGATGAGATCCGGTCAGCATCGCTGTCGCGGGCGGTCAGGAATATGACGGGAAGGGTGGGGCTCAGATTGCGCAATTGCATGCAAAGGTCAAAACCGCCATCCATATCTTCACCGAGCATGATATCCAGCACGGCGAGGTCGGGAAGCTCCCGATCAAAAGCGGCTTCGGCGCTCGGGCGGTCCGCGTAGGCGCGTACCTCATAGCCGTGAGCGGTCAGGACGTCACTGTAGTTTTCCCGTTGGTCGGTATCGTCCTCTACGATTGCTACTACGGTTGCCATTTGCTGCCCACCTTTGGAAATTGGCCTCTCCTGCGGATGCGGTCGGGGCCGTCCGGGTTCGGGAAACGCCATTACCTTGCCATTGTTTTACCACAGGTTCCCCGGGTTAAGACCCCTTCTGCGGCCTAATATTTCTAAAAGGAGATTAGAGCAGGCACGGCAATATGAAAAAGTTGGTATTCGTCCCGCTTTCAGATGAGATGATTTATGAGCACCCGGAACTCATTACCGGGCCGATCCGGGCGTTTTCTCCCGCCCAGACGTCATCAGTCGAGGGGAATGCGAATACAAAGAGCAGCCGGGGAGCCGTGCGCAGCGCTCTTGGCACCGGCAACCAGAGGAGGCCCAAGGTAAGGCCAGCGACCGGCAAAGTGCCCTGAAAGAAGAACCGCGACGCAAGCCGCGGTTTTTTAGTTTCGAAGGGAGCCTGTCTCTGGCACATCCCGTCCTGGCCGAACGGGCCGGGAAGTGGCGGGGCGCAGCCTTGGTGTCGTCGCTCGCTCGCCCACATTGGCTTTCTCGGTCTCCATATCAACGGAGCCTTTAAACGTACAGCCGTCCTCCAGAACAACACGCGGGGCGCGAATGTCGCCCTTGACCTTACCGGAAGGGCTGATCACGACCTGCTCGCTGCCGTAGAGCTCGCCTTTCACGTCGCCATCCACGCGGATGATCCGCGCATTAATGTTCGCTGTGACGCGCCCATTCTCGCTAACCACCAGGTTATTGTCTTTAAAGTTAACTGTGCCGTCGATCGCGCCGTCCACCACAAGATCTTCCTCACCTGTGACATCGCCGTGAATGACAATCGACGAGCCGATCGTTGCGGGCTTACGAGAACCCGACTTGGACGGTGAGATCGCCTTGGGGGCGGCTTGAGCGGGCGCTGTGTCTTCGCCGGCGCCTGCGGCTTCAATTTCCTTCTGAGTCATTTTAGGTAAGAGGTCCTCGGTCAATGAATATCACAACCCTCGGGGAGGGCCCTAAGACGAGTTCAGTGCACTCGTTCTGGCAACAATTGTCGCTGAGGGAGGAAGTAGGGTCAAATCAATGTACTAGGGGGTGGATTTCGAGCCATGCTGTAACTTAACATAATATACATTATGCGAAGTATACGCCCTAAGGCAATCCCGAGACTATTGCGATTCGCTCCTTCGCGCCCCGGCAAAAAGCCGGAAAAAGTTCTCCGTTGTGACTTCCGAGAACGCCTCCAGATCCATTTCACGAAGCTCCGCTAGACACTCGGCTGTATGCCTTACGAACGCCGGTTCGTTGGTTTTGCCCCGGTACGGCACAGGTGCAAGATAAGGAGCGTCGGTCTCAACCAGCATTCGATCCAGCGGTACCTTTTTCGCCACCTGACGAAGTGTCCGTGCGCTCTTGAAAGTCACAATGCCGGAAAAAGAGATATAGAACCCTTCATCCAGCGCCGCCCTGGCCGTATCCCACTCTTCTGAAAAACAGTGCATCACGCCCCCGGCCGATCGGGCATCTTCACTTCGCATCACATTGATGGTGTCCAGCGCGGCACTTCGGCTGTGGATGATCAGCGGTTTGCCGACCCGGCGGGCGGCCTCGATATGGCGGGCAAACCGGGTTCGCTGAATATCAGGGTTGCAGTCGGTGCGGAAATAATCAAGCCCGGTTTCTCCGATCGCGACTACTGTTGGAATCTGTGCCAGCGTTTCCAGGATATCCACTGAGGGCTCATCTGCTTTTCCGAGAGACGTATTCGGGTGAACGCCTACACTGGCCGATATACGCCCGGACCGCTCGGTCAGCTCGAGCATTGCCGGAAAGTCGGCAAGGTTGACCGAAACACACAAAAGGTGGCTAACCCCCGCGGCCTGCGCTCGTGACAGCATGCCGGGGAAGTCACCGGCCAACTCGGGAAAATCAATATGGCAATGAGAATCCACCAGCATGATCGGTCACCTGCGCCGTCAGAGTTTCTGGCTCTAAAGTGTGTGCGTGGCAGAGGCCTGCTGACCGCTGCTCGCCACAAGCTCTTCTATACGTTCTTTGAGCTTGGCACCGTCAGGCCCCTTAAAGTGAACGCCAACGCCTTTGGTACGACTGCTTTGCGCGCCTGTGGGGGTCATCCAGACGACGGTGGCGGCAAGTGCATACTGTTCTTCTCCCAGCAGTTTCACGACGAGAAACACCTCGTCCCCCATGCCATACTCGTTGTGGGTGGGGACAAAGAGGCCTGCATTCTTCAAAAATGGCATAAACGCCGCTCTAAGCGTTCTGAGATCATTGATAGAGACGGAAAGGACTCTGGGTCTCGTTTTCGGGCTGGAACTGGGTTCGGTCATTGTCGGCGCCGGAATCAGGGGCGGGATTGGGAGTAATGTCTGTCAGCGGACAGCCACGCGCAAATATCCTCCAGACACAGTTGTTCGTCAACTTGCCCGTTGACGCGCTCGCGGGCGGCGCCCAGCCGGTAGAAGGCTTCAAAGGCGAGATTCTGGTCCGCGAACAGGCTCCGCGGCTGTTGTGCGCCCTCTGGAGGCCCCTGCAGAGACTGGCGGACCGCATCCAGTGCTGTCGACTGTAAGATCGAAAGTGCCTGCCGGGTGCCGATCTGGGCGCAGAGCGAGGACAGGAATAAAGGACTTGCCGCTTTACCCGAAGGGTTTTCACAGCACCGAATCAAGTCCTGGACCATCGCCGCGCGGTCTTCTCTGATGATTTCATCCAGATCCATCGGCCCAAGGCCGGATTTTGCAAGGCCTATGAGGTCATTGGGGCTCGCGCCGTGGCGCGACTGCAGCCACCTGATGGTCTCGTCTTGCGACGGCGCCCGGCAATCCAGGCGGATACAGCGACTGTGGATGGTGGCGGGGAGCCGATAAGGGTAACTGCTGACGAGGATGAATCTGGTGCCTTCTGTTGGCTCCTCGAGCACTTTCAGCATCGCATTTGCGGTATTCCGATTCATCGTGTCGGCACCGACAATGAGGACGACCTTACGCCCGCCCGGCCGCACCGTGGTCAGGAGTGCTTCGGAAAGCGCCCGTGCCGAGTCGATGCTGATCTGCTCGCTGGGTTTGCGTTTTTGACCGGTTCTCGCAGGCTCCAGATAGCGTTGCGCATGCGACTCCAGTATTGGGTCGGACGATTCGGTCAGGAACTCTGGCATCAGCACGTGGAAATCGGGATGCAGACTGCTACAGAGCAGATGACAGGCCCTGCACTTTTTGCATGGTCCTTCGGTTCCGGAATCCTCGCACAACAGCTGCGCGGCGAACTCAAGAGCCAACATTGCTTTTCCGATGGCCGGACCGCCGGCAAGAAAAAGGCAGTGGTGAAGTTCCCTCCGGTCACCAACCAGCTTTTGCCGCGTAGACTGCAGCCAGGGATAGTCGCCTGCGCTAGTCAATCGATACTCCAAGACAGTGATGCATAAGGGACTTCACTTGCGCATGTACTTCCTCAATCGATTCGCTCGCATCGACACTTTTTATGCGCTCCGGATTTTTCCTTGCGAATTCCTGATAGGTTGAGCGCACGCGGTGCTTGAATTCCAGCTCCTCGGCCTCAAATCGGTCCCGGCTGCTGCCCCTTCCCCCAGAACGCCGAACCCCCTCTTCCACACTTAAGTCGAGAAAGATGGTCAGATCAGGCCGGAGTCCCCGAGTGGCTACGGCCTCCAGAGACTCGATGACCTCAAAGGGCAGCCCCCGCCCTCCTCCCTGATAGGCATAACTGGCATCGGTAAATCGATCGCACAGCACCCACCGGCCGTCTTCCAGCGCCGGTACGATCACCTCTACAGTGTGCTGCGCGCGAGCGGCAAATATGAGAAGCACCTCTGTGACAGGATCGATAGCGTCCGGTTCATGGAGGATCCATTGACGGATTTCCTCAGACAGTCGGGTACCGCCCGGCTCACGCGTCAGTACCGGTGAGATGCCAATATCCGTCAGAGACCTGGAAAGCAGGGAGATCTGGGTACTCTTCCCTGCTCCATCGCCGCCTTCAAAACTGACAAATTTCCCTTTCAACGCGACTTTCGGTTCCTGACAGCGCGACACTCAATTGCGATATTTTTTGACGGCACGATTATGTTCCTTGAGGGTTTTTGAAAAATGGTGCGAGCCGTCGCCTTTGGCTACAAAGTAAAGATCCTCGGTGGCCAGTGGGTTTACTGCCGCCAGGAGCGCTGATCGTCCTGGAAGTGCAATCGGCCCTGGGGGCAAACCGGCCCGGGTGTAAGTATTGTAAGGGGTATCCTTTTTTAGGTCGCTTCTTTTCAGGGGACCCTTGAACCCGGGCCCGAGACCAAAGATGACAGTAGGATCGGTTTGTAATCGCATTTTGCGTTTGAGCCGGTTATGCAATACCCCGCTAATCCGCGGCATCTCTGACTCCAGCATGGCCTCCTTCTGGATAATCGATGCCATGGTCAGTGCCTCATAAGGGTCATCGAGAACAAGATCCGCTGCCCGGTTCTGCCAGGCATGCATCAACTCCCGATCCATCTTGCCGGCCGCTTTGGTGAGGATGCTCATATCGGTATCCTCCAGAAGGAAATAATAGGTGTCGGGGAAGAACAATCCTTCAACAGAGGGTCGGTCCGGCGCGAGTTCGTCCAGGATGTCGCGCTCAGACAAGGAGGCAACCGTAGCAGCCAAATGTGTCTCGCCCACCAGCCGCTCGCGAAGCTGTGAAAACCGCAGACCTTCGATAATCGTGAGCTTCCTCTGATGGACACCGCCGCGGCTGAGCTTACCGAGAATCTGGGCAGGCGTCGTTTTTGCCGGTATGAAGTATTCGCCTGCCTTAAACGACCCTGCCGTCCCGCTGAGTACTGCCCAGGCAATCACCGGCCACTCTGAGCCTGCAAGGCCTTCGGATACGAGCTGTCGCGCGAGGTGGGTTACGCCAGAGCCTGGCTTCACAACCAGAAAACTGTCATTACTGCTTACGGGGGTGCGGACCGTCTGGTAAAGAAAAATCAGTGACGTTCCGAGAACACAAATTCCAATCGCCAGCGTGAGCGTGCCAAGTGCCCGCAGGGACCAGGCAAATCTCGGAACTTCCCGGACTTTCGGTGCCACCGTATCTCGGAGGAGTCGCCCGTAGAAACCTACAACTGGGTGAAGACCAAGGTTCCGTTCGTGCCACCGAACCCGAACGAGTTAGACAATGCGGCCTGGATGGGGGCATCACGGGCGTCTGCCGGAACATAATCAAGATCGCAATCGGGGTCTGGGCCGTCGAGATTGATGGTGGGCGGTACTGCATTGTGAAACAGGCTGAGCACCGTCGCCACCGCCTCAACACCGCCTGCGGCGCCCAGTAGATGGCCAATCATAGACTTGTTTGAACTGAGCATAAGGTCGTAGGCGTGACTGGCGAAAACCGATTTGATCGCGAGCGTTTCGGCGAGATCCCCAAGCGGGGTTGAGGTGCCATGGGCATTGACGTAACCCACTTTTTGCGGGTCGATCCCGGCGTTTTTCAGGGCATTGCGCATACAGCGCGCGGCCCCTTCTCCACCGGGCGCGGGCTGTGTCATGTGATGGGCATCGCCACTCACACCATAGCCGGCTAGTTCCGCGTAGATCCGGGCACCCCGGCTCTTTGCGTGTTCCAGGGATTCGATGACGAGCGTCCCGGCTCCTTCGCCCATGACAAAGCCATCCCGGTCGCGATCCCACGGTCGACTCGCGCGTTCCGGAGCGTCATTCCGGCGGCTGAGCGCCTTTGCAGCGGTAAAACCTGCTATGGAGGTAGGGGTGATCGCAGCCTCGGTACCTCCGGCGATCATGACCTCCGCGTCGCCCAGCGCGATCATCCGCCCGGCTTCGCCGATTGCATGGGTTCCCGTGGTGCAGGCGGTAACCACGGCGAGATTGGGACCGCGCAACCCCAGCATAATTGAGAGATTTCCCGAGACCATGTTGATGATGCTGCTGGGAATGTAGAACGGGGAAACCTTCCGCGGCCCCTTCTCCGACAGGACACGGGTTGTATTCTCGATCGTCTCCAGCCCGCCGATCCCTGCCCCGATCAGAACACCAATCCGATCCCGGTCCGATTTCTCAAGGTCAATCCCGCTGTCCTCGAAAGCCTCGAGCCCGGCACAGAGTCCGAGTTGAATGAAGCGGTCCATGCGCCTCGCCTCTTTAGTCGCTAGCCGCAACTCCGGATCAAAGTCGTCCGCCTGTCCGGCAATTCTTGACGCGAGCTCGCCCGGCTCGAAACGGGTAATTTGGGAGATGCCGCTTCGGCCAGCCAGGAGACCTTCCCAGGTTGATTGCACATCCGCTCCTAGCGGCGATATGCACCCTACGCCGGTGACGACGACCTTCCTGAGGTTGAACATTGTATTTCTGAAACCTAAAAACAAAGCCGCCGGGCGCTCGGCGCCGGGCGGCTTTGTTGATTATGATTAACAGCCGTTGTCAGGGCGATCAACCGCTGGTGTTGGCTTGAATGAATTCAACCGCCTGCTTGACGGTCGTTATCTTCTCGGCCTCGTCGTCGGGGATTTCTGCGTCGAATTCCTCTTCAAGGGCCATCACCAGTTCCACGGTATCCAGCGAGTCCGCACCCAGGTCATCAACAAATGACGCCTCGGGCGTCACCTGGTCCTCGCTTACGCCAAGTTGCTCTACTACAATCTTTTTGACGCGATCTTCAACACTGCTCATGAGCTCTCTAGCCTCCTGGGATTAGAAATACTGTCGCCGGCCGGTTTGTCGCAGAGCCGGCCTATTCGTGGATTATAAGTCTGCTTGACGAAGCGCGATTAAACCGTATTCGACGCGCCAAGTCCAACAAAAGCGTCTCTTGCAGGCGTCAGGAGAGCGCGCTTGGTCGGTCGACAAAAAAGTAAAAAACGTTGTAAAACCAATGGGATAATGGCGTTTTCTCAAGACGCCATGTACATTCCTCCGTTGACGTGCAGGGCCTGCCCAGTGATGTAGCCGGCATCATCGGAGACGAGAAACGCAACCGCTTTGGCTATATCTTCAGGCTGCCCCAAGCGTGCCAGGGGAATCTTCTCCAGCAGATGATCACGCTGGTTGTCGGCCAATTCGGCGGTCATGTCGGTTTCAATAAAGCCCGGGGCAACCGCATTGACCGTGATGCCACGAGAGGCAACCTCAAGAGCAAGTGATTTGGTAAAACCGATCAGGCCCGCTTTGCTCGCAGCGTAGTTGGTCTGGCCGGCATTGCCGGTAGCGCCCACCACCGAAGACAGGTTTATGATTCTTCCGTAACGGGCCTTGGTCATCCCTTTGAGGCAGAGTTTGGTAATGGAGAACACCGAGGCGAGATTGGTCCCAAGGGTTTTCTCCCATTGCGAAGCCTTCATTCGAAGCAGCAAGTTGTCCTCGGTGACGCCGGCATTGTTGATGAGGACCGTGATCGGGCCAAACTCGGTCACAACTTCGGAGACCACTGATTCGCTCTGGTCCGGATCCGTGATGTTGAGCACTGCGCCTCTGCCCTTGGCCCCAATATCACCTAGGGCCTTCGTGATATTGCCGGCTCCGGCAGCGCTCGTTCCGGTTCCGATGACGGTATGACCACGCGTCGCAAGCTCGAGTGCGATTGCCCGGCCGATTCCGCGGCTGGCGCCGGTGACCAGACAAACCTGAGGTGAAGTTGTAGCTTGGGTCATAACAAGGTACTCCGCGTGGGTTTAAATCTGTACCAACATGCTGCCCCAGGTGAATCCCCCGCCGAAGGCCTCAAAAATGACTTTATCGCCTGTCTTGATCCTACCGTCCCTGACCGCGACGTCGAAGGCCAGTGGAACTGATGCGGCGGAGGTGTTGCCATGCTGATCAATAGTGACAACCACTCGATCCATACTGAGTTCAAGTCGTTTGGCAATTGCCTTGATGATTCGGATATTCGCCTGATGGGGTACCAGCCAGTCTATTTCTGACTGGTGAATCCCATTGCTCTCCAGGACTTCGACGACGGCGTCGCCCAGGGCCGAGACCGCCCAGCGGAACACCTCTTTCCCCTGCATCTCGGTGTATGCCTCTCCGTTCAGGAGCTGCTGGTAGGCGGTAGAAACCCCTACTGGCACACAAAGCAGGTCCTTATAGGTTCCGTCAGCGTGAATATGGCTCGACAGAATCCCCGGTGTATCAGCGGCCTCCACCAGCACTGCCCCGGCACCATCGCCGAAAAGGACACAGGTGCTTCGATCCTCCCAATTCAGGATTCGGGAAAAGGTCTCGGCGCCCACCACCAGCGCACAACGGCTTGCTCCGGTCGATATGTAGCGATAGGCCACATCCATGGCATACAAAAAGCCGGCGCAAACGGCCTGAACGTCGAACGCGGGACATCCGTGAATACCCAACCGGTTCTGCAGCAGGCACGCTGTGCTTGGGAAAACCTGGTCCGCTGTGGTCGTGGCGACCACGATCAGGTCAATATCTGTTTCACGGCGGCCGGCGCTCTTTATCGCCTCTCGTGCAGCGACTTCGGCGAGATCGCAGGTGAACTCCCCCTCGGCCGCGATGTGTCGCTGTCGGATCCCGCTTCGAGAATAAATCCAGTCGTCACTGGTATCGAGAAACTGCTCCATCTCCTTGTTGGTCAGGATCTTCTCAGGGAGATAGGACCCGGTTCCGGTGATACGCGCCGCACTGATCACAGGGGTGCGGTCCGGGCCACTGCAACCTGAGACGCTTCAAGATCGTGCCGGATATGCCCGACGAGGTCCTTTTGCGCCGCGAGCCTGGCAGTGTCTATGGCATGAGAAAAAGCGACACCATCAACGTTTCCATGACTTTTCACTACGATTCCATTGAGACCCAGCAGCACGGCGCCGTTATAGGCCCGGTGATCGAAGCGATCACTGAACGACCGCACTACCGGCGCGGTGATCACCGCTGAGAGCCGGGTGAGCAGTCCACGGCTGAATTCTTCGCGGATCACCTGGGTCAGCATCTGGGCAACTCCTTCGCTGGTCTTGAGCGCGACGTTACCCGCGAAACCGTCGGTGACAATAATGTCGACCTTGCCGTTGAAGATGTCGTCTCCCTCAACATAACCAACATAGTTGAGGGAACTTTCTTTCAGTAACTCGTTCGCCGTCTTGATGACTTCGCTTCCCTTGATCTCCTCGCTGCCAACGTTGAGGAGCCCGACAGAGGGACGCTCAATACCCTCTATCGTACGGACCATGCTCTCACCCATGAGTGCGAACTGCATGAGAATAGCCGCGGGGCTGTCGATATTTGCCCCAAGGTCAAGCATGTGGACATGCCCTTGCGCCCTTGGCAGGGCCGAGATAATTGCTGGCCTGTCGATATCTGGCAGGGTCTTTAATACGAACCGGGCGGTAGCCACCAGCGCACCGGTGTTGCCGGCGCTTACACTCGCAGCAACTTCGCCGGATGACAACAGGTTCAGCGCAACGCGCATGGAGGAGTCTTTCTTGAAGCGCAGCGCCGATGCCGGCGACTCATGCATATCCACGGATTCCGAGGTATGCACGATTTCGTATCTTCCGCCACTGACTGCGGGGTTCAGTACTGCAGCAATCTGTTCCTCGTCGCCGACAAGAGTACAGAAGAGGTCGGCATGTCGGTCCAGGGCGAGAGATACGCCACTGGCCGTGACCTCAAGCCCGTGATCGCCCCCCATCATGTCAATGGAGAGTCGGAGCTGTTCGTCAGATTGAGCCACGCTGTCTAGGCAGGAACCCGAACAGAGGCAATCAGAGGGAAACGGCTAGGCTTCCGGCTCTCGGTTCTGGATGACCTTGCGACCTCGGTAGTAGCCGTCTGCGGTCACGTGGTGGCGCCTGTGCAATTCCCCGGTAACCGGGTCGGTGGATAACGTAGTTTTGTCCAGACCGTCATGAGAGCGACGCATTCCGCGCTTCGAAGGGGTTTTTCTGTTCTGCTGTACGGCCATGTTCGTACTCGTTGATTCGAAAAAGTGGGTGACCCGGCCTAAAATAGCCGGGCCGACTATCCGTAAACGGGATGGGTAGAAGCCGGCGGCTTCACTCGCAGCCCGATAATTTTAGTGGTTTTGGTGATTTGATGTCAAAAATCGAGTGCGATCATCCCCTGATCCTGGCTTCGACCTCGCCGTTTCGAAAGGAACTGCTGTCAAGGCTCGGTCTTGAGTTTGAAGTAATTCCGCCGCAGCTGGAGGAAGAGACCCTGCCGGGAGAAGATGGGCGAAGCCTTGCTTTGCGCCTATCCGCGGGAAAAGCAAATGCGGTCGCAGCCACGATGGAAAAAGGTCTCATCATTGGCTCTGACCAGACAGCGGTTCTCGACGGCGAGATATTTGGCAAACCCCGTGACCGCGCGGATGCCGTCCGACAACTCACGATGTCGTCCGGCAGAGAGATGCAGCTGCATACCGGTGTGGCACTCGTGAATGCGGCTACCGGGCGGGTTCAGCGGGATGTGGTTTCATATCTCGCAAAATACCGGGAACTCACCCGGGATCAAATCGAGCACTACCTGGATATTGACACTCCTTTTGGATGCTGTGGCAGTCTTCGTGCGGAAAGTTTAGGGATCGCGCTGCTGACAGAACTGAGCGGCCCTGATCCGAGCGCCCTCATCGGTCTGCCGCTTATTTGTCTTGTGCAGATGCTTGAGCGGGAAGGTATCGAAGTGATCCCGAACTCGCGCTCAGCGTAGCGCAGGGTCTGAAAGCCCGAGCGCTTTTACAATGCTCACCCCGAGCTGATCCAGCAAGGCCGATCGCCAGTCTGGCTGAATTGAGAAGTCGATGATCTCCGGTGCGTCAAGGATTTGCTGGGCGACTTCCGTCAACGAGGCCATCCCGTCAGCGAGACCCAGGCGCACCGCTTCCTCGCCACTCCAGACTCTTCCGGAGAAAAGTTCGGGATCTGCCTGGAGCCTGGAACCGCGGCCTTCTTGCACCGCAGCGATAAACTGCGCATGGATGTCGTCAAGAATGCCCTGAAGCATCTCCTGGTCCCGCAGCTGAGCCGGCGAAAACGGGTCGAGCATGCTTTTATGATCACCCGCCGTCACCAGCCGCCGCTCGATGCCAAGTTTCTCTAAAGTATCGACGAAACCAAAACCCCTGGAGACGACACCGATCGATCCCACGATGCTGGCTGGATCAACGTAGATCTTGTCTGCGGCAGCGGCGATGTAGTAAGCGCCTGATGCGCCGATGTCGGAGATTACCGCAAGAAGGGGTACCTCGGGATGTTGCTGCTTGAAAGTCCGAAGCGCCCGATACACCTGACCGGACTGGACCGGGCTCCCGCCGGGACTGTTGATGAGTGCGACCACGCCCCGCGCACCCTGGGCGCTAAAGGCGTCCATGAAACTCGATTCAAGGTCCTGAGCCATATTTTCCTGGTCGAGACCGATCAACCCAGAGATCTCGACAACCGCCGTGAATCGGGAAGGATAGTCTTCCCGAAGCATCAGGGACGCGCCAGCAAACCCGCCGACAAGGAGTAACACCAGCAGCAGGCTCCACAACCGAAACCACCGGCGCCGGCTACGGTCTTTTCGATATTCACGCGTCAGAACCCCAACCAGGCGCTCCAAGTCGTTCGCCGTGCTTTGCCGGCCGGCACGTTCTGACGGGAGCGCTTTGGAGTCCGATAGGTCTTGCGGTCCTTTGGAATCCTGGGTCATTTACCTCTCCTCATTGTGCTTCCCCGGGGGATGCTGCCTTGCCGCGATAACGTGTATCGACCAGATAAATTACGCCCTCTACCTCGATAATATCAAGACGGGTCAGTCCGCTACGGTTACAGGGACCGCTTTTGCAGGACCCGGTGATGGGATCGTACAGTGCTCCGTGGGTTGCACAGATAAGCCATCTCGCCTCCTGATCAAAAAATTCACCCAAAGACCAGTCCAATTCCAGATCCCGATGCCCGCAGCGATTGAGAAAAGCCGAAACGCCATGAGTGTGCCGGATGGCGAATGCAGGTAGCGTCTGCCCGTCACGGCTCACCTCAAATCGAAAGCCAAGACGCCCGGACTCTAACGAATCTGCCGCGCACAGGTAGGTTCTTGCAGGGGCTTCAGTCTGTCCCATCGTTTCGTCTTGAGCGCAAATTGGCGAGTACTGCTTCAAGGTCCGGAGGCAGCGGTGAGTGAACGTCGACCGGTTTACCAGTCCGAGGGTGAAGAAAGCATATTCGCTCGGCGTGTAAGAACTGTCGGTGTAAACCGAACTCGCGGGCTTGACGGTTCTTAAGAGGATCGCCATAAACCCTGTCTCCTGCAACCGGCAAGCCCACGGCATGGGCATGAGCCCGTATCTGGTGTAGGCGCCCCGTTTTCAGTTCAACCCGCATAAGGGAGTGATCCTGATAAAGTGCTAAAGGATGAAAAATACTGCAGGCCTCACGTCCGGTCGATGTCACCCTGGATCTTTTGATTGCCCCGTGTCCGCGCACGGTTTCCAGCCGATGATGCAGTGTGCGGGCCGCTCCCCGCCAGCGCCCGGTTAGAAGGGTTTGATAGGACTTGCTGACTCCGGAATTCAGGCCCGGTCGCCGGAGTCTGTTGTGCATTTTCCGCAGTGTCTCCAGGTTCTTGGCCAGGATCAGAATACCGGAAGTCTCTTTGTCCAGACGGTGCACGAGCTCAAGATAGCCGGAGCTGCCGAGTCGAAGCTGTTCTATGACACTGACCCGCTGGCCGGTGCCGCCATGAACGGCGATTCCGGCGGGCTTATCGAGGATCAGGAGATCCTGATCCTCAAAGAGTCTGTGGGGCTGAAAACCCGATTCCCTGGTGGCTCCCGGTGATTTCCCGGGGATTGACGTTCTTATCGGGGGTATCCGGATCCGGTCGCCAGTGCTGATCCGGGTCGCCGGCCGCGAGCGGCCGCCATTTACCCGCACCTGTCCGTCGCGGACGATACGGTATACGTGGCTTTTGGGGACCCCCTTGAGTTTCCGAAGGAGAAAATTGTCGAGCCGCTGACCGGCCTCAGAATCGCTGACCAGATGGGTCCGAACGTTTTGTTTCGCCGGCGTTTCCACAAGATCAGAATGCTTCAATAAATATTTGTAAAAAAGCGTGTTTTTCGCTAGACTGTCGGCGCCCTGTCGGGTACTCGGCAGACCTTATATGGTCTCGCACCGCCATGAGCGGTGCCGGAACAGTCGGATTGGGAGCCCGTGAGGCTGCCCCAAAGGACCTTACCCTATGTCGATAAGGAGCGCATCAACAAGCGTTCGGACTGTTCCCTAAGACTTGCGCCCCGGCACGGAAAATGTGTCTGAGAGTAATCGAGGCACAATGACGAACAGGATACCGTTCGCATGAGCGCATGCGAACATGCCACCAAGAGGTGGGCCCCGTACCGGGGTTGAAAAAAGCGGCCCCGGTCGATCCGGGGACGAAGCAAACGCCGGAAAGATACCGGCTTAGCTAACCGGACCGGTTTCGGTCCAAAGACAGGCTGGAGCACCGCGGTGCCCAACCTTCCCTCCTGTTGTTCGTCGATTCCGTGTCGATGGCTCGTCTGCGCCGCCTGATGGGTCATGAAACTAACTATCCGAATGCAGCGCTGGTGAACCCCTACTCGGGGTGCTCCCAGGCCTGGAATCGGGTCACACGGAAAATAAAATGAAAAGAATGCTATTTAACGCGACCCACCCTGAAGAACTGCGGGTCGCTATCGTCGACGGGCAGAAATTGCTTGATCTGGATATCGAGTCATCAAGCAACGCCCAGCGCAAGGGAAACATCTACCAGGGTCGAATAACCCGTGTAGAGCCAAGTCTTGAGGCGGCGTTCGTCGATTACGGCGCCGAGCGGCAGGGTTTCTTACCCCTCAAGGAAATCAGCCGTTCGCACTTTCGAAACTTCTCTCCATCGACTCCGATGGCGCAGGTGCGGATCAAGGATGTGGTTGAGGAAGGCCAGGAGTTGCCGGTCCAGGTTGAGAAGGATGAGCGCGGAACGAAAGGTGCGGCGCTCACAACGTTTATCAGCCTAGCCGGACGCTACCTGGTTCTGATGCCCAACAATCCAAAAGGCGGCGGTATCTCAAGACGGATCGATGGGGAAGAACGGGCTGATCTTCGGGAGGCGATGTCCGGGCTGGAGTGTCCAGCCGAGCATTCCCTGATTGTCCGCACCGCGGGAATTGGCAAGAGCCCGGAAGAACTCCAGTGGGATTTGGATTTCCTCCTGCAGTTGTGGACTGTGATTGCCGAAGCGGCTGCAAGCCAGGAACCGCCCTTTCTCGTTTACCAGGAAAGCAATCTCATTGTTCGTACCCTCAGGGACCACCTGCGAAGTGACATCCAGGAAATTCTGATTGACGAGACGTCGGTGTTTGACCGCGCTTCACGGTTCATGTCGCAGGTTATGCCGCACAACTCGGCCAAGCTCAAGCATTACCAGGATGCCGTTCCGTTGTTCTCCCGTTTCCAGATAGAACACCAGATTGAGAATGCCTACGCACGATCGGTAAAACTGCCCTCGGGCGGTGCCTTGGTTATCGATCATACGGAAGCGATGATATCCGTCGATGTGAACTCTGCTCGGGCGACGAAAGGTGCCGACATCGAAGAAACCGCCCTTCAGACAAATCTGGAAGCCGTGGACGAGCTTGCCCGGCAGATGCGCATTCGTGACCTTGGCGGACTGCTGGTGATCGATCTTATCGACATGACCTCGGCGAAAAACAAAAAGACGGTGGAAAACCGGCTTGAGGAGGCCCTAAGGAGCGATAGAGCGCGAATCCAGATGGGGCATATTTCCCGCTTCGGACTTCTGGAAATGTCCCGTCAACGCTTACGGAGTTCGATCAGTGAGTCCAACTACCGTGTCTGCAGTCTGTGTGATGGGACCGGACAGGTCCGCCATGTGACATCGTCTGCGCTGAGCTTCCTCAGGCTATTGGAAGAAGAGGCGCTGAAGGAGAATACCGAGGCGGTATTTGCCGAACTGCCGGTCGAAATCGCCACCTTCCTGCTGAACGAGAAGCGTCACGAAGTGAACCAGATTGAAGCGCGCCTGGGGACCCGGATTGTCCTGATCCCCTCCCCCGCGCTCCATGGTTCACAGTCAAATATTCAGAGGCTGCGAAGCGAGGATTTGGACGCCAGCGAAAACATCCTCGCGAGTCACAAGATCAAGATTGTCTCAGATTCTGAGACCAAGGAAGAGTATTCACTGAGTCGCAAGAAGGGCCGAGCGGCAGTCAACCTGGATCAGATCGATACCCCGCCTCCTCCGCCTGCACCGGTGTCGAGTGAAAAATCCGGCGACGGATTCTGGGCCCTCCTGTGGAAACGCCTGACCGGGGATATTGAAGAACCGGCGCCCACGAGCCAGCCTCGCAAAACGGGTCAACGTTCAAGAGCACGTCCCGATTCAAGGAGAAAACCTCAGGGGCGGCGCGATGACAGGCGTCGGGACGGCTCCCGGCAGAACCGCCGGACGGGTTCGGATGCCGGTCGCAAGCGTCCTCAGAACAACCGCCCAGATGCTAAAGGCAGGCCCGAGGCTCAAGGCGACTCCTCGAAGGCGCCACAACGACGCTCACGTGGCGGAAGGGGTCGCTCTGGCGGTCAAAGACAAGCAAACCGTCAGACCCAGTCATCAAGACCGGAGAGCGATGTTGGAGGTGGTGGGAGTCGAGTGACGACTGGCGGTGCCGAAACCGAAAAAACCGGGACGACGGGTTAATCTGACAGGGTCATCCCTTAGCCGCTCCGTCGTGGCGAACAAACAACGCGGCCGTTTCCACCTGGGATGTGTGCGGAAACATATCCGCGACAGCTAATCGGGTCAGTTGGTAACTGCCTGAACCCGTGAGGTAGCGGGCATCGCGCGCGAATGTGGCGGAGTTGCAGGAAACGTAGGCGATCATCCGGGGTCTGATATGCGTATTCGCCACCTTCAAGACTTCGATCGCGCCACTGCGCGGAGGGTCCACCAGAACGTGCGAGCACTGGCCGGGCCGCCAGTCCTTTATTGATTCGTCAAATAGATCAAGGACTTCGAATCTCGCGTTGGCGATCTGATTTACCGCCGCATTCTCCCGAGCCTGCGCAACCAGGGCAGGCTCGCCCTCGACCCCGATAACCTCACCTGACTGGCGCGCGAGCGCCAGCGAGAAATTGCCCAGGCCGCAGAAAAGGTCCAGGACCCGGTCCCGATCACCCGGGTTCAGCCAATCAGTCACCAGTCCCACTATCCGTTCGTTTACCTCAGCGTTGACCTGGATAAAGTTTGTGGCGGAAAAACAGATCTTCAGGTCAAAGCGCTTCAGCGTATAAAACAAAACCGGCACGCCCTCGGAAGTTATCGGGACCGCGGTATCAGGCCCCTTGGCCTGTGTATAGACAAGCAGGTTCTCTTGCGCTCCAAACTCTCGCAGGCGCGATACATCATTGTCAGTAAGCGCTGAGAGATGGCGGAATACGAGCGCGGTTGCGTTTTCACCGGCCGCGATCTCAATCTGCGGGATCCGGTTTGGTATCGCCAATCGCTCTATCAGCGCCGGTAACTTCGGCAGCACGCGATCTACTGACTGGTGGATAACCGGACAAGTCGGGAGCGGCGTGATGAAACTCTTGTTCCGCTCGCGAAACCCGACCAGTACCCCTCCCTTCTTTGGAACGAGCCGCACTCCAAGGCGTGCACGGCGCCGGTAGGACCAGGGAGCGGCGCTGATTTCGCATACGTCAGAGGGGGGTTCAACGCCGACGCGGTCAAGCGCCTCAATTACGCTCGCCTTCTTGAATTCGATCTGATGCCCGTAGTCGATATGCTGCAAAGCGCAGCCTCCACACACGCCAAAGGCTGGGCAACGTGGATCTACCCGTGCTGGGGATCGCTCGAGGAGTTGCTGGGCAATCCCGAGCGAATAAGAACGTTTGCCGCGGGTTGGCTTGACCAACACAGTCTCTCCGGGAAGCGCCCCCTCGACGAACCAGACCTTTCCCTCGACGCGGGTGATGCCGCGTCCGTCATGGCTCAGCCCCTCGATCCTGGCGGAGAAGACGCTTCCGGCGCTAGCGGGCACTAGGTGCCGCCCGCCATTGTCCGAGAAACTCAGCAAGATGGGCCTCGGTGGACGAGCCAAGCAGTTCCGCCAGGCGCCGCGCCTCGTGCTCAAAACCACTGTCGTCCAGTGCGCCGCGGATCTTTTCAAATTGCAGGAAGATCAGGTATGTGTTGAGAACATCAGTCTCACAATAGGCGCGTATCTCCCCGATCTTCCCCGCTTGGAAGAAATCCCAGACTTTGCTTCCACTCATCCCCATCTTGCCCGGCAGGCCGAGCATCACCGCGATCCCGTCGAGGGAACTGAATGCTCTTGGCTGGTAGCCGGCCAGAACGTCCATCAAGTCCAGGTGGCGGCTGTGGTAACGGTTGAGATAGTTGTTGTACCGAAAATCCCGTATCCCGTCACCGCTCTCCCAATACAGCGGAGCGCTCACCCCGTGCTTCAATGAACGATAGTGAATCACGGGCAGATCAAAACCGCTGCCATTCCAACTGATCAGCACCGGTCTGAATCGCTCGATCCCGTCGAAGAAACGCTCGAGCAGTTCGCGCTCAGTGGATTCCACACTGCCAAGGGACCAGACCTTGAGTTTCTCCGGGCTTCGCAGGACGGCCGAAATAGCTACGATTCGGTGCTGCGAATGGGGCAGAAAGTCGGTGCCGCCGGTTTTTTGAATCCGAAGCGTGCGCATGGCCCGGGCCACATCGTCATCGTTCAGATTCTCTAGGTCGTAAAGGCGGCGCCCGGATTCAACATCAGGTACGGTTTCGATATCGAAAACAAGACTCGTTCCAGTGAGCATGACGGGTTTTCCGGGCTAGCGCCGCGAACTGATGGGTCACCTAGACGTGTTCAGCCCAAAATCGTGTCGCGAACGGCCGATAGGGTAGGCGCCACACGGACCGGCGCCGGACTCTGCGAAATTGCAGTATCGGGGTCTTTCAGTCCATGTCCGGTCAAGGTGCAAACGACGCTCTTGCCATCCTCGATGCTTTTCCCATTCAGTACCGACATCAGACCGGCGACAGACACCGCGGATGCCGGTTCGCAGAAGATCCCCTCCTCTCGCGCGAGGAACTTCTGTGCCTCCAGAATTGCATGATCGTCCTGCGCCAAGAACCATCCCCCTGAGGCTTCGCGAGCCGACTGAGCGAGTTCCCAGGACTGCGGGTTGCCGATCCGTATAGCGGTTGCGACGGTCTCAGGATTAGAAACAGGCGCGCCTGCGACAAAGGGTGCTGCACCAGCGGCTTGGCAGCCGACCATAATTGGCAGCTTGCCTGTCTTTTGGGCCGCGTGATACTCAGTGTAGCCCATCCAGTACGCGCTGATGTTACCGGCGTTCCCCACTGGGAGAAAGTGATAGTCAGGCGCACTACCGAGCACGTCGATGATTTCAAAAGCTGCGGTTTTCTGCCCCTGCAGCCGGTAAGGGTTGACCGAATTGACCAAAGCCACCGGGGCTTCCCCGGGCATCGACTTGACGATCTCCATGCCATCGTCAAAGTCTCCGCTGATCTGAATTACCGTAGCGCCGTGCATCATGGCTTGTGCCAATTTTCCCAGGGCGATCTTTCCATCGGGGATGACCACAAAAGCCTTGATCCCGGCACGCGCGGCGTAGGCTGCGGCTGCGGCAGAGGTATTTCCCGTTGACGCGCAAATGACCGCTTCGCTTCCCTCGTGGACGGCCATGGTCATGGCGACCGTCATACCGCGATCCTTGAACGAGCCGGTTGGATTTGAACCCTCAACTTTGGCGAAGACCTCAATTCCCCGTTTAGGGTCGCTGAGGGAGTTCAGCCGGATAAGCGGGGTATTGCCCTCGTTGAGGCTGATCCGGCTGGCGTCAGCGGGAACCGGCAAATACTCACCGTAGCGCGAAATCAGTCCGACATCCGTGCGCCGCCCAGTGGCGCTGTGGTTCACCATGAGTCTATTCCAGGGTTTCCAGTCGGATGCGAACGATCGGGGCCGAACTGACCTCGAGTGCTTCAATTTCACGAACCGCTTGGGCAACATCCGCCTCTTTTGCGGTGTGCGTGACGATAACAACGGGAACGACGCGATCGTCTCCTCCGAGATCTTTCTGAATGATGACCCTGATACTCACCTGCCGCTGTCCGAGAATTTTCGTTACCTCGGCAAGCACCCCGGGCTCATCCCGGACAGACAGGCGGAGGTAGTGGGCACACTGGATCTCGGTGATTGCGAGGGTTTCCGAGTCGGCCAACTGGGCCGGCTGGAACGCAAGATGCGGAACACGATTCCCAGGATCTGCGGTCAGAGTCCGCACAACGTCGACCAGGTCCGCGACCACTGCGGAGGCAGTTGGCTGGGCGCCCGCACCTGCGCCGTAGTGGAGTGTATCTCCGACGACATCTCCACGAATAAGCACCGCGTTCATGACGCCTGATACGTTGGCAAGCAAATGTTCTTCCGGCACCAGACAGGGATGCACCCGAAGATCAAGGCCGCCCTCTTGTCGGCGGGCAATACCGAGGTGCTTGATGCGATAACCGAGTTCATCGGCGTAGATAATGTCCTGCTGCCGCAGTTGGTCTATACCCTCGATATGTACGGAATCGAAGTTAAGGTGGGTACCAAATGCAATCGAGGCGAGAATGGTGAGCTTGTGTGCCGCGTCGATTCCTCCGACGTCAAAATGCGGGTCGGCCTCCGCATAACCCAGCCGCTGGGCTTCGTTCAGCACCGCCCCGTATTCGAGGCCTTGTTCCCGGATTTCGGTAAGGATGAAGTTGCAGGTCCCATTGAGGATCCCCGCCAGGCTGTCAATCCGGTTGCCCGCAAGACTCTCCCGCAACACCTTAATGACCGGTATACCGCCCGCAACCGCTGCCTCAAAAGCAACTACCCGGCCCGCTTCCGAGGCTTTCGCGAACAGTTCATTCCCGCGGGTTGCGATGAGTGCCTTGTTCGCGGTTACCACGTGTTTTCCGTGCTCCAGCGCGGTAGTGACAAGATCGAACGCAGTCTCTTCCCCGCCCATGAGTTCCAGAACGACATCAATCCGGGAGTCGGCAACCACCGCAAATGGGTCGTCGGTGAGTGCGATGTTGCGGGTATCACAGGCGCGGGGACGGGAAGTATCTCTAACGGCAGCGCGGGTGACAGTAATCTCGCGTCCGGCACGTCGAGCGATTTCTGGTGCGTTACGGGCAAGGACATCGACGGTCCCGGCACCGACGGTCCCAAGGCCAATCACACCCACATGTACAGGTTTCATATAATTTGAGGGTTCCCCGGAACCAGAACTGACATTCCCGAGACTGGGTATAAAGGTCGGATTTTATCGCAATACACCCGGGGTCAGAATCTTTCGGGCCGTTTCCGAAGAATACAGTACCACGTTTGCTAAGCGTCTCGCACCATGGAACTTGAAACCGAAAAGTCCGAAGGCAGAACGATCATCTCTTCCTATGAGTCTGAGTGGGTCCTGGTCGGCGCCGAAGCATTATCCGAGAGTTTCATCCTTGTGCCCGGTCTTAAGCCGAGGCGCTGGGGCATTGACCGGTTCTCGGATCTTTCAGCCCCAGCCCTTGGGGATCTGTGCTCGGTGGACTGTGACGTTTTACTGGTGGGAACAGGAATTAAGCAGCAGTTTCCAGGACCTGAGCTTGCCAGGGTACTTGCCGAGCGTGGGCGGAGTGCAGAATTCATGAGTTCACGTTCGGCATGCATCACCTTCAACGTGCTGTCTCTGGATGATCGCAGCGTAGCGGCCGCGATTATTCTGCCACTCTAGACCTCTTGGGGTTTACAACCTTGGCAGATAGCTGAGCGGGTCTACAGGCTGTCCATCGCGCCGAATCTCAAAGTGGAGTCGAACCGTGTCGGCACCTGACTGCCCCATTTCGGCAATGACCTGCCCACCGTGGACCGGGTCACCCTCGTTGATCGTAACCGCCCGGTTGTGGGCGTAGGCACTCAGAAAGGTCTCATCGTGTTTGATGATAATCAAAAGCCCGTACCCTCTTAGTCCCGTGCCGGCGTAGACGACTTTGCCTTTTGCGGCGGCCCGGACCGGGCTGCCATCGGAGCCCGCAATATCAATGCCATTGCTTCCGCCGTCAGGATCAAAGCGTGAGATCAACTCGCCCTTGGCGGGCCAGATCCAGGCACCTGTCGCCTGTGTTGGGGCTGTCGATGTGGATGTTTCGGTAGTCTGGGTTTGTACGGCAGTGTCTTCTGTAACCAGCGGTACCGACTCGGGCTCGACGATGGCCCGGGTCACCGATTGACCCTGAGGGCGGCTCAGGTCACCGCCAAGGAACAGCTCTTGACCTACCTCGAGTCGATAAGGGGGCTCTAAACTATTCCAAAATGCCACGTCCCGGTAATCCAGGCCGACCTCCCACGCGATCGTGTAGAGCGAATCTCCGGCGCGAACCACACGAATGGAAGCTGTGGTACGTGCTGCCGTGAGGTCACTGACGGGGACTACCGCAGGTCCGCTACACCCGGCGACTAGCGCAACAAGCAGTAGGGCCTTAACAGTCCCGCGAAACTGTCTAGAACACCTGTCAGACATAAATCCAGACCACGACTACTGCCGACAGAGCGAGAACCGCCCAGCCGATGGTATCGGCGTAGCGGTGCAACTGCTTTTCGAAACGTTCTCCGCCTGCATAGATCAACCCGGCAACCAGAAAAAATCGGGCGCCCCGCCCTACCAGAGACGCTGCAACAAAGGGCAGCAGGCTCATAGATGCGAGCCCAGCGCTGATGGTAAACAGTTTGTAGGGAATCGGTGTGAAGCCAGCCAAAAACACGATCCAGACACCATGCGCCTGAAATTGCGCTCGCGCCGCCTCGAACGCCGCCTCAGCCTCGTAGAAATGAATGAGGGGCTGGGCAACAACGTTAAACAGAAACATTCCAATGAGATATCCCGCCACCCCACCCAGGACAGACCAAACCGTCGTCAGCGTTGCCAGGGACCACGCCCGATGCCGCTGGGCGAGAACCATGGGTGCGAGCATGACGTCGGGCGGGATGGGAAAAAAAGACGACTCCGCAAACGACAAAGCAGCAAGATAGCGCGGTGCCCTCGGATGTGCCGCCCATTTCAGCACGAGCTGGTAGAGGTGGGAGAAGATCCTCATTGCACCTGACCCGGGCGCAGCGGCACAAAAACCACAGAAATGGACTTGTGACGAAGAATCGAATGGTTGGTCTTCGTCCAATACAGCAGCCGCTGCTGGTAGGTATCGCCTTCAGGGGCAACCAGCACACCGCCTTCTGCCAGCTGAGAATACAATGATTCAGACACTCGTTCGGGTGCGGCCGTCAGCATAATGCCGTCGAAAGGACCCCTGGTGGGCCACCCATGAGTGCCATCGCCGTGTCGCAGTGACACATTGCGGATGTCAAGTTTCTGCAGGTGTTCCCGGGCGCGATCCGCTAGCGCCCCGACCCGCTCAACCGAGAAGACCCGGCTGGAAAGGCGGGCTAGCACAGCGGTCTGAAAACCCGAGCCGGCTCCTATTTCCAGAACACGTGTTACCCGACTGCGCCCGGCCATCAGGATCTCGGTCATCAGGGCAACGACATAGGGTTGGGAGATGGTCTGGTGATAGCCGATGGGCAAAGCCGTGTCCTCATACGCCCGGCTTTTCAGAGCCTCTTCGACAAATTCATGTCGAGCAACACTCGACATTGCGGCGAGCACCGGCTCACTGGTGATCCCTTTGTCGCGAAGGCTCTCAACAAGACGCTGTCTGGCCCTTTCCGACACAAAACCGCCAAAACGGTTATCGGTATCGAACTCAGGGTTCGTCATACGCTCAACCATTGCCGGATCTGCTCGGTTTGACTGTGCCGTGTCAGGTCGACCTGTAGCGGGGTAACCGAAACAAACCCGGAGCGCACAGCAAAAAAGTCAGTTCCCTCTGCGCAATCCTGCTCCTCCCCGGCCGGGCCTACCCAGTAGATATCCTTGCCGTTAGGGTCCTTTGCGCGGAGAACGGGTTCAGATTTGTGGCGGCAGCCAAGGCGGGTGGACTGAAATCCCTTGATTTCGTCGAACGGCAGGTCCGGTACGTTGACGTTGATGATGCTGTCTCGAGGGAGCGGGTTCTGCTGGACACGTTGCAGCAGTAAGAGTGCAACCTGGGCGGCAGCGTCGAAGTGCTGGGCATTCGACCCGACCAACGATATGGCGACCGCAGGGAAACCCAGATATCGGCCTTCCATGGCCGCAGCGACAGTACCCGAATAAATGACATCGTCGCCCAGGTTTGCGCCGTGGTTGATTCCGGCGATCACCATATCCGGTTCCGGATCCATAAGGCCCGTCAGGCCGACGTGAACACAATCTGTCGGTGTTCCGTCCAGGTGGAGGAACCCGTTCGGGCCCTGCTGAACCCTGAGAGGTCGGGTGAGAGTCAGTGAATTACTGGCCCCGCTGCGATTTCGGTCTGGCGCGATGACCAGGGTCTCAGCCACAGTGTCGATAACGCGATGAAGCGCGGATAATCCTGACGCCAGATAACCGTCATCATTACTGATCAGAATGCGCATACCAAAGACTTTCCACTAAGGTGGACATTACCGCGGGCGAAACTCGAATTATCTCAGAAAACCCCTGGCGGGCGCATACCTGAGCAAAACAATCCATCGCCAGGCCGGGGTACGGGCCGGGGAAGTTGCCGCTGATAGACTTGCCTGATGGAAACAGTGTCGAAGGCAGCCGCTGATTACCGGATCATCAGAAAGGTTACGGTGCTGAGCGGGTTCGTGGATGGCGTTCTGGCTGTTGCAAAGCTGATCGGCGGCATGGCCGCGCAGTCACAGGCCCTGATTGCGGATGGAATCCACTCGATATCCGATCTGGTTACGGACTTGCTGGTGATCATCGCCGCCCGTCATGCCAGTCATGAGGCGGACTCGGCGCACCCCTATGGCCATGGGCGTATCCAGGCTATTGCGACAGCGGTATTGGCTGTTCTGCTCGCGCTGGTCGCGCTTGGGGTTACGTGGGATGCGGTCACCCGCCTGCGCGGCGATGGAGACCTGCTTTCCCCGGGATGGATGGCGTTGGTGATCGCGGGAATCTCAGTGGTTGCCAAGGAAGCCGTGTATCAGTACACCAACCGGGCCGCCAAAGCCCTGGATTCGAGCCTGTTACGCGCCAATGCCTGGCATAGCAGAACCGATGCGCTGTCTTCGTTGATTGTGATCGCAGGAGTTCTGGGCGTGATGCTGGGCCTTGCGTGGGCGGATGCGGTCGGGGCGATCGGCGTTGCCCTGATTATTCTCCATGCGGCCTTTCAAATTGGTCGAGAGGCTTTTGATGAACTCATTGATGCGGGCCTCGACGAGGATACGCTCGCCATGATGCGTAATACCATTCTGGGGGTTCCCGGCGTCATAGGGGTCCATGAGTTGCGCACGCGCCGAATGGGGTCCCAGCTGCTCGCGGATATGCACATTCATGTGGATCCCCTAATCAGCGTTTCTGAGGGGCACGCCATTGGTGATCAGGTGATGCATGTTCTGGGGCGAAAATTCAGGCGCCTTGGTGATATTGTGGTGCACATCGATCCGGAAGATGATCTCGTCACGCCAGGCCCGATCGATCTTCCGTTACGACCCGACATCGAGCGCGCTCTCCGGAAAGTCTTGACCCGTGGCGGTGTCGGATCCGAGCATGCCGGCGAGACCTACCTGGATCTCCTGCTTCACTATGTCGGGGGCAGCGTCATTGGCGAGTTGACCTTCCAACTGCCTGCGCCTGAACAGCGGAGTGATCTGGGCGAGCAAAGCAGAATACTGTCAGAGCGGCTTATCGAGCAAACCCCGCTCAGCGAAGTTAAGATCCTCTACAGGGGATAAGCAGGACAAGTGCGAAAGAGCCACGCGGCCGCAGATCCTATTTGGTGTAATCGAGACTCATCTGGTTTTTCCGGACAGGACCGCGCCAGACGAGCACTTCCTGTATACGCCGCGGAGTCGCACGGACTACGGTAAGTTGCAGGCCGTCGAGTTCGAACTCCTCTCCGCTCTCAGGAATCCGCTGTGCGTGCGCGAGGATCCAGCGGCTGACAGAGTCTGTCGGTTTCCCGGAAAGGTTGGCGCCAAAGTGTTCGCAGAGAATCCGCAATTCTGACGCGCCTTCTATGGTGATCCGGTCCGGGCCATGAACAGTGTATTCACTCGGCGTGACATCGCTTTCGTCGTAAATTTCCCCGACCAGCTCCTCCATCAGATCCTCGAGGGTAACCACCCCTTCCATGATGCCGTGCTCATCCACCACGATGGCAAGCTGGTTGCGCTCATGGCGCAGCGCGGCGATGGTGTCATTAAGTGACTGACCTTCGGGAATAAAATAAGGCGCGCGGGCGAAGTCTTCTATATGTCTGTCGGACACCATGTTGAGGATAGCAGACAGAAGTTCCCGTACATGGACCACCCCGACGATCTCATCCGGGTCCTTCCCGTGCAGGGGGATTCGACTGAACGGGACGTCGACGAGTTTTTCGACCGCGGCGGTCAGAGGAAGGTTGGCGGCAAGGCCAAAGACTTTGTGCCTCGGTGTCATGACATCACCGGCGGTAAGGTCGCTGAACGCGAATGCCCTTTCAATGAGCTGTTTTTCGCTCTCTTCAATAGTCCCCTCTTCTTCGCCATACCCCGCCATGCTGATAAGTTCAGACTCGGTGACGGTCGGATCCTCGCCCGTCCCTGAATTTGAAAGCCCGGGCGTGAAATACTCAAACACCCGGCTGACTGGAGCCGTGATGTGAACCAGAGCCAGAATGACCGGCGCGACGGCAAGGGAGATCCGCTCCGAGTATCGGGTGGCAAGACTCTTGGGTGTGATCTCTCCGAATACAAGAATCACGATAGTCAGCACACCCACGGCAATACCCGGACCCATACTCCCAAAAGCCTGCGTTGCGAGTACGGTGGCGAGTGCAGAGGCGCTGATATTCACGAGGTTGTTTCCGATCAGGATAGCAACCAGCATGCGGGAGGGGTTTGCTTTCAGCAGCTGCAGGGATCGCGCACCGGGGCGGTCATCGTCGGCGAGCGCATCCGCGCGGGCACGCGACAGCGCGACCAGAGCGGTCTCTGAGCCTGAAAAGAAAGCAGAAAGACCCAACAGGAGGATCAGCGAAAGTCCTTCAATCACGGCAGGTCGTTTCCCGGCATAGCGGCACGGTCCGCCATCCTAGTGCGGTTCACGAAGCGTCTCGACATAGGCCGCGATGAGGTCAATCTCGTCGAGCGTTATCTCGAAAGGCGGGTAGTAAGGATCAACATTCGACCACAGGGGGTAACCTGAAACACGGGCAAATACGGGGTGTGGCCGCCGCGAATAGAACGTCAGGAAGCGCTCGCGCCAATCGTCACTTTTAACCATCCAGGTAAATGACGGGGAGTTGCCAATGCCGCCCATTCGGTTGTATTCGCCGATGACATGGCAGCGCGAGCAACGCTCCCGTGACAGCTCAAAACCCTGCTCAACTTCACCGTCGGCGCGCGATAGCGGGAAGCTCAAAAGCAGCAGGAACACGCCTGCAAAAACGCTGTGGAAAATCCGGGTCAGCATCTTCTTGAGCCCCTACGATACGGAACACACCCAGTTGTACGGGTCCTCAATCTCGCCATGCTGGATGCCCAAGAGCGTTTCCCGCAGGCGCTCTGCCAGCGAGGGCCCCTCTACAGGGGTGGTCGAAATTTCTTCGTCGAGATGCCTGATCGAGGCGACGGGCGCAACGACCGCGGCGGTTCCGGCGCCGAAAATCTCCACGAGTTCACCAGATCGGGACGCCTGGGCCAGTTCCGACATGGATACGCGTCGGGTAGCCGTAGCGATTCCCCACACATCGAGCAGAGTCAGCACGCTGTCACGGGTGACACCCGGTAGAATCGTGCCGGAGAGTTCCGGTGTTACAACCTCGTCACCGATGCGAAAAAAGATGTTCATCTGCCCCGCTTCCTCGGCAAAGGCATGGTCGCGCGCGTCCAGCCAGAGAATCTGGTCGAAGCCCTCTGCCGCGGCGGCTACCATGGGTCGAAGGGTTGCAGCATAGTTTCCGGAAGTTTTTGCGGAGCCGGTTCCCCCTATTGCGGCCCGGGTAAATCGCGCTTCCGCTTTAAGCCGCAACGCCCGGCTGTTGGCCGAAAAATAAGGGGCCACAGGGGCAGTCGTGATCACAAACTGATACCGGCTTGATGGGCGGACCGCGAGATGACCTTCGGTCGCAAAGACCAGGGGGCGGATGTACAGGGCGTGCCCCCGGCGTTTGGGAACCCATGCAGCATCAACCAGAATGAGTTCGCGGATGCACTCGATAAACTCATCCGTCCGGACGGGTGGAATGCACAAGCGTAAACAGGATGCCTCGAGCCTGGCTGCGTTCTGGTCTGGTCGGAACAGCCGGATCGCATCATCCTGAGTGCCTTGATAAGCTTTCAAGCCCTCGAAAACACTCTGACCATAATGAATTCCAAGTGCCGAAGGCTCGACCTCAAGCGGGCCCCGCGCCACGATCCTGGCGTCCCCCCAGGCGTTGCCGGACCATTCTCGAACCAGCATATGGTCTGAAAAGAAGTTCCCGAATCCGGGGTCCTGTCCATTTAACGCGGACAGTCCCGAGTGATCACGGGGAATGACCTGAATTTGCACGGTGCTTTCTCGCTTAGGATGCGGCTAGGCAGAGTCGGCGTGCTGGCGGATGGTCGCAATCAGTTGTTCCACCTGGGAGTCCGACAGCGCATTCGCACCGGAGAAGATGACCCGCCCGTCCGGAGCGGTGACCAACACATGATAGCCGTCATCCACGAGACCCCATGCACCGGCCAGGACACGTTTTAGATCCCGTATGTAGAGTGTGTTCGGAAACTTTTCCTGCTTGTTTTTCAGCAGCAGGTCAATGGCGAAGTTTGGCTTCCAGGTCGCGGCCATGTTAATGACGGCGACCGATGCCACTTTGGAGCGATCGAAGTTTTGCGCCGCGAGCGCCTCTTCGACATGTGCATTGACCTTTACCTTGTCGGGATCAACGTACATCAGTATGTGGACCTTGCCGGTGAGGGAATCGCTATTCCAGGCACCGCCGCCTACCCGTCCTCCAGTCTCCCCGTCGAGAATGACGGTCGGGACGGTTTCGCCGATATTGAGTTGTGCTGCAGCCGGCAGGCCCAGCAATGTTGCCAGCAACGCAACCGCCAGCCTCATGGTGTTCCGGGTCCCGGAGGGATCTTGATTCATAACTCGCTCCTTGTGCTCCTCTGCATTTTCGCGCATTTGCGGACGCACACAGGGTTAGCGCCCTCGCTCCATGCTCGAGGATAAATGGTTCTGTAAGGCTCTTCCAGCAGGATCTCTTCCAGAGGACGGTTGCGGATATTGTGCTCCGGCTCGTGGGATATCCCGGCAAGTGCATACATCTGCCGTTCATCCTCAGAGCCTTCGATCCAACAGCAGGCTGACACCGCACCGGTAGCCACAATGTAGGGCCGGTTCTGGCGCGCCGACTTGCATTGAACAGCGCCAGAGGTGGCTTGCGGGGTTCGCGCCTGGGCGCCGGTACCTTCGGATTCAGCGGTGTTCGTGGCGCGGACCAGAGATGGGTCCGCCGGATTCAGTTCACGCAGACTCCCGTCCGGCATTTCATAGCAAAACCTGTTTTCCTTGCCAAAGCGGATCGTGTGAATAACCCGGAATCTGGAGAAGCCCATCTTGCGGCTTATTTCAAGGGCGTCGGCAATCTGGTGCTCGTTATGCCTGAAGGCTATGAAGTGCCACTCTGCGGCCGCACCGCTAGCGAGATAGGCGGTCGCGTTCTCCATAATCTTCCCAAAGCGGGTGTTTACCCGGTACAGGTGGTTGGTGTCCTTGAGGCCGTCAATGTGAAATTCCACCAGCGAATCGTTCTCTGTGAAAAGCTCGCCCAGACTTCGCCACCAGGAGGCACTGCGCAGACCCCCATTCGACGACAGCACAACCTTGATATCAAAGCCGATAAAGTAATCGCAGATCTCAATGCATTCACGGGCGGCCGCCGGGTCACCCAGGCCGCCGCATAGGTCAATCTCGCTGATCTTCGAACATAGTTCCGGCGTAAAGTTTCTTTTTATGAGCGCGAGATCAAGTTCAATGTTGCGAACCTTCGACATATCCGGAAGGCAGCGGTTCATTTGCTGCGTCCGTCCGCACATCGGGCAGGCAGCGTTACATTTGTCCGTCAGTTCGAGATGAAACTTCAGCGGCCGCCGAAGGTCAAAAATCGGCAAGTTTTCGCCCATTCCCCTATCTCCCAGCCGGTTCATGAGATCTTCGAGTACATGTAATAGCGGTTCTGGTCCACCCCGGCCGGCAACGCCAGGCTTTCCCAGACGGGCCAGTCAAAAGGCTGGTCCGAGAGAATGACGGCACCCACGGACAACAACGCGTCGAGATCCGGAGAAATCACCCGCGCGAGTTGCTGGTCGAACTCTTTAAGGCCTGTTCCAATATCGCAGTGCGCAAGCGCTGCCGATGACCTAATACGAAACGGCGCCTGGCCGAGTGTTATCTGGAAGTCCCCCTCGATGAGAAATTCTGGATCGGGAGTGCAGTCCGGGTGGGCAGCCGGTTTTCGTTCAAAGACGTAAACCGCACGCTGGGGAGCGGTCTTGCGGATGTGATCGAAGGTCCGGCCATTGCCCAGGCCCAACTCAAGGAACGGTCCTGGAAGCGCCTCCACCCGCTGTATGGCGGCGACGAGACAGGCTCTTTGCGCCTCCAGCCGTCGAATCATGCTGTCAAGCCTGCTCATTGGTTCGCAAAGCGGGAGTGGAGGGAAGTGCTGGGTGAATTGCGACGGTGCCGGACCCAATGTTAGGTGCGTTCCAGGGAACTCCGGAGAATGGTCGGGGCGAGAGGATTTGAACCTCCGACCACCGCAACCCCATTGCGGTGCGCTACCAGGCTGCGCTACGCCCCGATCGACTGTAATTGTAAATCACTAGGCCTTGAGAAGCTTCGCGATCTGTTCAAGCTCGTCGACCAGTTGCTCGACGTCAGAATCGGTGAGAAGCCCTCCAGCAGACCCGTCCCGGTCCGTACTGGTGGCGTTGAGCTGATTGCAGGCACCGCCGATGGTGTAGCCTTCAATGTAAAGCAGTTTACGAATCGTTCGAATCAGTTCAACTTCGTGGCGTTGATAGTATCTGCGGTTCCCGCGCCGCTTGACCGGCTGGAGCTGCGGGAATTCCTGTTCCCAGTACCGAAGCACGTGCGGCTTCACGGCACATAACTGCCCTACTTCGCCGATGGTGAAATATCGCTTACCCGGGATTGGCGGTAACTCTTCAGCGCCGGGGTCCAGCATCGTCACGAGGATGACCCCTGTTCGCCAACAGCCACATCGATACGATCGGTATTGGCACCCACCTGATCTTTCACTTTCTGACTGGCCCGGTAGGTGACGACTCGTCGGGCACAAACGGGGACCGCTTCGCCTGTCTTTGGGTTCCGGCCCGGGCGGCTGTTCTTTTCGCGAATCGAGAACCCGCCAAAACCCGAGAGCTTTACACTCTCTCCCGATTCCAGCGATTGCCGGATTGTTTCGAAAAACAGTTCAACGAATTCTTTGGCCTCACGTTTATTCAAGCCGAGTTCGTCAAACAGCGTGTTGGCTAGGTCGGCTTTGGTGATTGTGTTACTCATTTTTGTTAGACGCGGGTGACGCAACGATCACTTACGCGACGAAGCCATTGGTTTTCGTAAACGACAATCGACTATATCAAAGACCGCTCTGGCAAATCTTTAAGCAGATGGCGGATGTCTTTGCGGGTTACAAAGACCGGAGTTCGCCTTCAAGCTCCGCTTTGATTTTGCCTAAAACTGTTTCGATAACGCGATCAGCTTCCTCATCTGTAAGATTGCGGTAATTCGACTGTAACGTCAAGCGGTATGTCAGGGATTTTTTTTCATCCCCGATCGCCGGATCCCGATAGACATCAATGAGATCCAGGGCGACCATGAGTTCATGAGCGGTCGCTTCGATACACTTCCTGACCGCGTCGGAGGGGGTGTCTTTGCCGATCACGAGGGAAATATCTCGGCTCACGGCGGGATAACGGGAGGCTGCACAGTGTTGGGGAATATTTTTCTGATTTATCCGTTCCCAGTCCAATTCAAAGCCAAAAACGGGACCGTTGATGTCCAAATCCGCCAGTAATGTTTCGGATATACGGCCAAGACGTCCTATTTTTCTGCCTGAGGCGATGATTCCGGCGTACTGCCCCGCCTGATAGGCCGGGTGTTTGCCGGGTGCAAAAACCGCCCTTGAACCCGCTTCGCCGGTGCCGATTAGCCCCTCAACATCACCCTTCACGTCGAAAAAGTCCACTTCGCGAGAGCCCTGATCCCAACTGGCGGCATGGGTGGACCCCATGACAACACCTCCAAGCCACTGATCTTCCCGGATCTGCCCGCCTTTCTTTACAAATACATGACCCGTCTCGAACAGACGCACGTCGCGGACCTGTCGGCGTGCGTTATTGGCAAGCGCCTCCAGCAGGCCCGGAAGCAGCGACACCCGCATCTCCGCCAAGTGGGCCGAGATCGGATTCTTCAGTTTCACCGCAACTTGCCTGCCTCGGATGCGCTTCTGCAGCTGTGGTGAGACAAAACTGTAGGTAATCGCTTCCCGGTAGCCCTTATCGACGAGGAAATCTTTTGCGCGCTCGAGCGGCCGAACCGCCTCCGGAGCGAGGGCACGGCCGGCAACAACCCGCAGCCGGTTTAGCGGAAAGTAGTCATAGCCTACGATCCGCGCCACTTCCTCCACCAGGTCGTGTTCGGCGGTGATATCGAACCGGTGACTCGGCGGTTTTACCTGCCATCCGCCAGCGGTTGATTGGCAGTCCATTCCCAACGAAGAAAACACCGCGAGTACGCGCCGATCGGGAACCTTGGCACCCAGCAGGCGTTTCAGGCGGGAGGCACGCAACGTAACACGGCGCCGTTTCGGCAGGTATTTCTTATCTACCGATTCAATACGCGGCCCGCAGGTTCCGCCACACACCCTGAGGATCAGTGCACTTGCACGATCGATGGCCTTGGCGGGGAGCAGGAAGTCGACACCGCGCTCAAATCGATGGGAGGCGTCGGTATTGAGGGCATATTGCCGGGCCGTCCGGGCCACTCCTTCCGGATTGAAAAATGCGGCTTCCAGAAAAATCGCCTTGGTGCCTGAATGAATCATGGTGCTTTCACCACCTTTAATCCCCGCGAGGGCGACAACCCCCGAGCGATCTGTAATCACCAGCGACTCCGGGTCCAGCGTGACCCGCTCACCGTCGAGCAGTGTCAACCGTTCTCGAGGTTTCGCGGCGCGAACGTGAATGTCACCTTGAAGCCGGTCATTATCAAACGCGTGCAACGGTTGGCCGAGTTCGAGCATGACGTAGTTAGTAATATCGACAAGCGCATCGATGCTTCGCAGGCCGGCCCTTCTGAGACGCTCCCGGATGAGGTCAGGGGTACGCGCTCCGGGCAGCACCTGGGTGATCGTACGGCCGGCATAGCGCGCGCAGGCACCGCTGCCGTCGAGTACGATGGCCCGCGGTTCAGGTCCTGCCGCCCGGACCCGGGGAACCCCTGGCTCCTTAAGTGACCCACCCGTTAAGGCCGCGACCTCTCGAGCAACACCCAGAACGCTGAGGCAGTCTCCCCGGTTTGGGGTGAGTTCCACCTCCATCAGGCGGTCCGGGAGTTGCAGATGAGTATTCAGGGGGTTGCCGGCAGTTGACTCCGGATCAAGCGCCAGAATCCCGCTGGATTGTTCCTCCAGTCCCAGCTCGGCGGCAGAGCACAGCATGCCCGCCGACACCTGCCCCCGGATCACGGCCTTCTTTATCTTTTGCCCGGTGGATAAGCGGGTTCCAGCGCCGGCAAATGGCGCAACCACCCCCACCCGGACGTTGGGCGCAGCACATACAACCTGATGCATTTGCGCAGCACCGATATCGACCTGACACAGCGTTAATCCATCCGCATCGGGATGGGCGGCGATTTCATCGATACGCCCGGCCACAACAGACTCGGGGATGGGGCAGACATCTTCGACTACACCCGTTTCGAGTCCTGCGGCGGTGAGTATTTCCGGCAGCGACGCAAAATCCAGATCGAAATCGACCCATTCACGAAGCCAGTTTTCGCTGATAATCATGCCAACTCGGCCTCAGGCGAATTGACTCAGGAATGAGACCTCGTTCTCGAAGAACAGTCTCAGGTCGTCCACCTCGTAGCGCAGCATTGCGAGGCGTTCAATTCCCAGGCCAAAAGCGTACCCGGTAAACAATTCGTTATCGATCCCTACCTGCCTGAAAACCTCCGTATGCACCATGCCGCAGCCGAGGACTTCAATCCAGCCGTTGTGCCCACAGATGCGGCAGCCAGCGCCCTCGCAAAAGACACAGCCCATATCAACCTCAGCCGAGGGCTCTGTAAACGGAAAGAACGACGGTCGGAAACGGACCGGGAGTTCGCGCTCAAAAAACTCCTCGAGGAAAAATACTAGAACGCCTTTCAGGTCGGCAAAGGAGATGTCTGAATCCACGGCCAGGCCTTCGACCTGGTGAAACATGGGAGTGTGGGTGACATCCGAGTCACAGCGATACACACGGCCGGGCGCGATCACAGCAACCGGGGGAGCGTTGGACTCCAGGTAGCGGATTTGAACCGGGGATGTATGCGTTCGCAGGACGGTCTCCGCAGATACGTAAAAGGTATCGTGCATGGCGCGGGCAGGATGATTCTTCGGGATATTGAGCGCCTCAAAGTTATGAAAGTCGTCCTCGATTTCCGGTCCGTAAGCAACATCAAACCCGGCCCGGGTAAAGATTTGTTCAATCCGTCTCAGCGTGCGCGTGACCGGATGCAATGAGCCAAAATGCCGCTTGCGGCCCGGGAGCGTCACGTCGATCCGTTGGGCATCGACCGCAGCCCGGCGTTCCTGCTCGGCAATTGCGGCAGCTTTCTCAGTGAGGGCCTGGCTGAGCTCATCCCGGATACGGTTCACGGCCGCGCCAAATTCCCGTCGAAGTTCCGCCGGTTGTACGCCAATCTGTTTCAATTGGGCGGTGACTGTGCCTTGCCTGCCGAGTAGAGCGACACGAAGGTGTTCGACTGCCGCCGAATCACCGGCGTTTGCGATTTCCACCATGCCTTCGCTCAGCAGGCGATCCAAATCGGCGATGGGACTGGAGTTCATCAACAACCCTTGGTCTTGAAAGAAAAAAGGGAAAGGTTACTTTGGCCTTTCCCTGATTCTACGCCTCGCTATCAGGCGCGTTCCAAATCGTCCGGTGATCAGGCGGCAAGCGCAGCTTTTGCCCTCTCTGCCAGTGCCGCAAAAGCCGCCTGGTCGTTCACCGCCATGTCAGCGAGCACTTTCCGGTCCAGCGAGATGTTGGCCCGGCCCAGGCCATCAATGAACCGGCTGTAACTCAGATCATGACCCCGGGCGGCAGCATTGATTCGGACGATCCACAGCGCTCTGAACTGTCTCTTGCGCTGACGACGATCCCGGTAGGCGTATTGTTCGGCTCTCATGACGGCCTGATTAGCCACCCGGAACACGTTCTTGCGGGCGCCGCGGTACCCCTTGGCCCGCGAAATCACTTTGTTGTGGCGGGCCTTGGCCGTAACTGCTCGTCTTACTCTTGGCATCGTTTTACTCTTCTCAGTATTTTCTCAGTTTTTCGTCTTTTGTGACTTCTTGGAGCGATCTTAATAATGGCAATCAGGTCTTTGCCTCGGCTCAGGCGTACGGCAGCAGTTTGCGGACCGCGGCCTGGTCAGCCGGATCAACCAGAAGCCCTGCGCGCAGCTGGCGTTTCCGTTTGGTCGACTTTTTAGTCAGTATGTGGTTCAGGTACGCTTGCGAGCGCTTGAACTTTCCCTTTGCGGTTTTGCTGAACCGTTTGGCAGCGCCCCTATTGGTCTTAAGTTTTGGCATCTTTTTGAATCTCGCTAAATCTCGATCGATCAAATTCTCAGTGTTTCACCGGCGCCAGCACCATCACCATCTGTCGCCCTTCCATCTTCGGCATCTGCTCGACGACACCGATCTCTTTCAGATCTTCTTCCACCCGCTTGAGCATCTCCATGCCCAGTTCCTGATGGGCCATTTCCCGGCCTCTAAAACGTAAGGTCACCTTGACCTTGTTGCCGGCATCAAGAAAGCGCGTGAGATTTCTAACCTTGATGTCGTAGTCGCCGATATCGGTTCCTGGCCGGAACTTGATCTCTTTGACCGTGATCTGTTTTTGCTTCTTCTTCGATTCCTGTTTTTTCTTAGCGCTTGCGTAGAGATATTTGCCATAGTCCATCAATCGACAGACCGGCGGTTCCGCGTTGGGTGCGATTTCAACAAGATCCATGCCGCGCTCGTCTGCAATCGTTCGGGCCTCATCCGGGGTAATAATCCCTAACTGTTCCCCTGTCTCGCTGACCAGGCGAATATGATCGTAGGTGATCTCTTCGTTGAGCCTTTGCTCTTTTGTTCCTGCTATTGCCAATCCCTCCAAAAATTAATGCCGCGCGCTGGCGTCGGGGAGAAGACATTGCTCAACCACGTCTGACACCGCTATGGTGCCCAGGTCTTCACCTTCCCGCGTGCGCACGGCAACACAACCCTGTTCCACCTCCCGATCTCCAACAACCAGCAGATACGGAATCCGTCTCAGGGTAGATTCGCGGATTTTATAGCCAATTTTCTCGTTTCTCAAGTCAGTTTCGACTCTGAGCCCATGTTTTTTAAGGAAATTTTCGATTTCCAACGCGAATGGCTGCTGTCGATCGGCAATGTTCAGAATGATTGCCTGGACCGGCGCAAGCCAGAACGGCAGTCTACCCGCGGTATCTTCGATCAGAATTCCGATAAAGCGCTCCAACGACCCCAGAATCGCCCGGTGAATCATCACCGGAACCTGCTTTGAGCCGTTCTCGGTAACATAGGACGCCCCAAGCCGGCTGGGCATCGAGAAATCGACCTGAATGGTGCCGCACTGCCAGCGGCGTCCAATGGAATCGCGCAGCACAAACTCGTGTTTGGGTCCGTAAAAAGCGCCTTCGCCGGGCTGGACAACGTAGTCGATACCCTTCTCCTCCAGCGCACGGGCGAGCGCATCCTCTGCGCGATCCCATAACGCATCTTCACCGACACGTTGCTCGGGCCGGGTTGAAAGCGCTACTTCGATATCGTTAAAGCCGAAGTCCCGGTACATCCGGTAGGTCAGTTCAATGAGGGTGGATACCTCCTCGTGGAGTTGATCCTCGGTACAGAAAACATGGGCGTCATCCTGGGTGAATCGCCTCGCCCGGAGCAGGCCATGGAGTGTCCCCGAGGGCTCGTTTCGATGCACGATCCCGAATTCGGCGATGCGGATAGGAAGATCCCGGTAACTTCGAAGGCCCTGATTGAAAAGCTGCACATGCCCGGGGCAGTTCATCGGTTTAATGGCGTAATCCCGGTCATCAACATGGATGATGAACATGTTGTCGCGGAATTTGTCCCAATGGCCGGAGCGCTCCCACAGGCTGCGGTCAAGCATCTGCGGTGTATGGACTTCCTGGTAGTCGTATTCGGACAGGAGGTTACGGACATAGCGCTCCATGACGGTATAGAGCGTCCAGCCATCGCGGTGCCAGAACACCATGCCCGGCGCTTCCTCCTGAAAGTGAAAGAGATCGAGCGTTTTTCCGATCCGTCGGTGGTCTCGCTTTTCGGCTTCTGCAATGCGGGTAAGGTATTCCTCAAGAGACTTCTTGTCGCCCCAGGCGGTCCCGTAGATGCGCTGCAACATCTCGTTGCTGGAGTCGCCCCGCCAGTAGGCTCCGGCCAGTTTGGTCAGCTTAAACGCACGAATCATGCCAATGTTCGGCACGTGCGGTCCGCGGCACAAGTCGGTAAAGTCACCCTGGCGATAAATGGATAAGGCCTCTTCTGCGGAGATCTCTTCGATAATTTCGGCTTTGTACCCTTCTCCGGCATCCCGGAAATAAGCGATCGCCTCTGCACGGCTCATGGCAATGCGCTCCACCTGCGCGCCGGTCTTTGCCAGCGTCTGCATTCTTTCCTGAATGCGCTCGAGATCGTCCTCGGTGAACCCGGGGGCATAGGCGAAGTCGTAGTAAAAGCCATCTTCGATCACCGGGCCGATCGTGACCTGCGCCTCGGGGTAAAGCTGCTTTACCGCCTGCGCAAGAAGGTGGGCACATGAGTGGCGCAGGATCTCAAGACCTTCCGGGTCTTTGGCCGTGATAATGCGCACGGCGGCGTCGCTATGGATTTCGTGGGATGCGTCTACCAGAGCGCCATCCACATCTCCACCCAGGGTGGCTTTGGCGAGTCCAGGACCGATATCTGCGGCAATCTGGGCCACCGTACGGGGTCCCGGGTATTCACGAACGCTGGCGTCGGGCAGAGTGATCTTCATAGTATGGGGCGAAACTGGTTAAAGGGCCGGATACCGGCCCGCCAACCGGGTAGACCGAAGTGCTTTCAGATACCCCTTTCGTCTCCAGAGTGGCAGGCGAAGGCAGAATTGCACGATCGCGCGCTCAAGTGGGAATCACCAGCCGCGAATTATAGTTGTAAAGCAATTGTGCAGGCATGATGCGGCAACTTTATTTCTCCTTTGAGATGTCAGTAGCGGTGCTCGGCACCCAGCAGTAACCGTCGGGGTCCAGCAGGTAGCATTCACGCAGGCCGTGCGGCCGATCCAGGCTGGTGCGCAACACCATGTGGTTTGCCGCTCGTGCTCGCGTTTCGCAAGCATCGGGGTCGAGTCCATATAGCCGCAGTTCAACGCCTCCGCCACGGATCTCTGATTCCTTCACGACGGTGGGTAATGGGTTGTCGTGGTAGGTGTGGTCGGCGTGGAGTTGAAAAAATTCTCCGTTAAATTCCAATACAGCAAAATCTGCATCGGCCCGGTGGACCTGCATCGTCAGAACGTCTTTGAGAAAGGCGACGGTACGGCCAATATCCCGGACAAGGAGATTGATGCCAAAGCCTTTCAGGGCGCGGCCGAAGTCTGCTGCGGACGCATCGCGGGCAATCCTAGTATCCACCGCGTATCCCCAATGCATAAGCCGGGCTAACTGCCCGGCTTTTTTTGCCCCCCAACTTTACCCCCCAAGAGGATCCAGCGCGGATCTATCGGACCTAAGTCATTGATTTTCTGGTAGGCGCGAGTGGGATCGAACCACCGACCACCACCATGTCAAGGTGGTGCTCTACCACTGAGCTACGCGCCTTTAAGCCAGCGATGGCATTTTATACCTTCATCGCCGGAAATTCATCTGGAGTGCCTCCCCTCCTCGCACGCGCCTGTGCTCCCCGATTTTGAGACCTGATGGGGTTATCGGAGCGACCTCTTTTGTCCTATTGCGCGCCGACTAAATTAGAATCCCGTACCGTTGATAAACCATCTGGGGAATTCTACTGCCTCCCCGACCTGATACGAGGAGATCATCAAATGACCGAATGTCCTGTATGCGGTGCCGAGATCGTCTTTGCCCAGGGTACTGTGGTGGGAGAACTTCTTGAGTGCGCCGATTGCGGCTCAGAACTCGAAGTTACCGGCCTTGATCCTGCAGCCGTGACTGAAGCGCCTGAGACCGAGGAGGACTGGGGCGAATGAACGTTGGGCTGCTGCACTCTTTGATCCGCAAAGAAGAAAAGCTCCTGATTGAGGAGTTTCAGGCCCGCGGGGCGGGCCTCACGATGATCGACGATCGTGACCTGGTGTTTGATCTTCAATCCGTCCCTGATGTCGATGTGGTTCTGGAACGAAGCATTAATCATTCCCGCTCTCTCTATGGCCTTCGATTGTTCGAAGCGGCAGGCATACACTGCATTAACTCCGCCAACGTAGCCAAAATATGCGGCGACAAGATCCTGACTTCCGTTGCGCTTAAAGAAGCGGGTGTCAGGCAACCGGCCGTTCGCGTTGCATTTACCGAAGCCTCTGCGCTCAACGCCATTGAGGAACTTGGCTATCCTGTGGTTCTGAAGCCAGCCGTGGGTTCCTGGGGCCGGCTGTTATCGAAGGTTAATGACCGCGAATCTGCCGAGGCCATCCTTGAGCACAAGTCTCTCCTCGGCAGTTATCATCACTCGATCTTCTATATTCAGAAGTTCGTTGAAAAGAAAGGTCGTGATATCCGCAGTTTCGTGGTCGGTGATGTGTGCATTGCGGCCATCTACCGGACCTCGGAACACTGGATCACAAATACCGCGCGTGGCGCCGTGGCGAGCGGATGCGAAGTGGATGCCGGTATCGCCGAGATATCCCTGGCGGCCGCTAACGCTGTCGGTGGCGGCATACTGGCGGTCGATCTATTTGAGACCGACGACGGCCTGTACGTTAATGAAGTCAATTACACCATGGAATTTCGAAACAGCATTGAGACCACCGGGGTCGATATACCGGCACGGATCGTTGATTTCACGTTGAGATCAGGGCAATGATCAACGTCTCCATCGTCGGCGGGTCCGGTTACACGGGCGGAGAACTGCTGCGGCTGTTGCTCCTGCATGAAGGATCCCGGGTCACCCAGGTCACCTCCGAACGCTTTGCCGGAAAGGCCGTCCATAAGGCACACCCCAATCTGCGCAAGGCCTGCGCGCTCAAGTTCTGCACCCTGGGGGAGCTTGAGCCCTGTGATGTCCTGTTCCTGTGCCTGCCGCATAGAAAGACCGCTGAGCGTTTCGATGCGTTTTCGGCCCTGGCGCCCAGAATTATCGACTTGAGCGCTGACTTCCGCCTGTCTGATCCCGACGTGTATGCGGAGTGGTATGGGCAGCCGCACCCGAGGCCGGAACTGCTTGAGCGTTTTGTGTACGGTATTCCGGAGCTGCATCGCAGCGAGATTCAGGCGGCGACGCACGTTGCCTGTGGCGGCTGCAATGCCACCGCCAGCACACTCGCCCTGGCGCCGCTGGCGCGGCGCAACTTGATTTCCTCAGTGGTCATTGATGTCAAGGCGGGTTCAAGCGAGGGCGGCAACGCGGCAAGTGAGGCAAGCCATCATCCGGAGCGAAGCGGCGCCGTCCGATCTTATCGGCCGACGCGACACCGGCACGTTGCCGAGATTACCCAGTCCCTTGGTGACTTCCCGGTGTATTTTTCCGCGACCTCAATCGAGATGGTTCGGGGAATCCTGGCAACTTGTCATGTGTTCCTGAATGAGCCGCGGCAGGAAAAAGAAATCTGGGGCATATACCGGGAGGACTATGCGAACGAGCCCTTTATCCGGATCGTCAAAGAGCGAAGCGGCATCCACCGTTACCCTGAGCCCAAGCTATTGAGTGGAAGCAACTTTTGCGACATCGGGTTTGAGATTGATGCCGGCAGTACGCGGCTGGTCATGATCAGCGCGATCGATAATCTCATGAAGGGAGCAGCGGGTCAGGCTGTTCAGTGTTTCAACATCATGCAGGGGCTGGATGAGTCAACCGGGCTGACGTTCCCCGGTCTGCACCCGATCTAACCGCCTATGTGCCGGCTTCTCTGGCTTCGGGCAGATAATCCCTTTGAGATCGCGTCACACTTACACCCGTTCGGCGCACTGTGCCGTGACAGCGAGGAGTATCAGGGTCACGGCTGGGGCTGCGTCTGGCTTGAAGATGGGCGCTGGCAATTCCACCATAACATTGCGCCGATCTGGACAGATGACCTCGATCGGTTCGGCAAGACCAGCCTCTTGCTGGCGCACGCCCGCAGTGCGTTTCGGGATGAAGGTATCGCTGTTGAGAATAATATGCCTTTTGCTCGGGATAACGAGGTATTTATCTTCAACGGCGAACTCTCAGGAGTCCGTATCCGCGAAGAAGGCCGTATCGGGGCTGAGAAGATTTTCAACTACATCGGGCGCTTCGCACACCATGGCACCCTTCAGGGCCTTAACAAGGCGGTCAACGTGATCGAAAAACGCAGCCGCTACATACGGGCGATGAATATGATCCTGGCCACTCCGGAACGTTCGCTGCTGGCAACCCTCTACAATGAAAATCCGGGGTATTTCCAGATGCATCGAGCATCAGCAGGCGGCTTAAACGTGGTCTGCTCCGAGCCATACCCGCTTGATGCGACATGGCGCCCTATTGAAAACCGTACTGTCACCGAGTTATAGCAACACGCCTTACTATGTTGATTATCAAAGTCGGCGGCGGCGCCCAGATTAACCTCGAGGGGGTGGCGACCGATCTCGCCACCATCGAGGAGCCGTATGTTGTCGTGCTGGGCGCCAATGCCCTTCGCGACGACCTTGCAAGCCGTATTGGGCACGAGAACGTCCAGTTAACGTCGGTGTCGGGCTATACCAGCATCTACTCAGACCCCGAGGCCATCGACCTGATCATGATGGCCTACAGCGGGCTTAAGAACCGGCGCTTTGTGGAGCTGTGCCAGCGCAACGGCATCAACGCCGTGGGCCTCACCGGACTGGATGGCCGCCTGATCCAGGGCCGGCGCAACAAGGGGATTAAAGTGCGGGAAAACGGAAAGACCCTGATCAAGCGGGATTTTTCCGGCAAGCCTGAGACGGTAAATGCGTCGCTGCTGAAAACACTCCTTCGAGACGGCTATCGCCCGGTGATCAGCATTCCGATCATCGACGAGCAGGGTTTTGCCATCAATTCGGAAAATGATGACATTGTCGGGGTCCTGCAGAAGACCCTGCACACACTCAAGGTTATCCAGCTCATCGAGGCGCCGGGTTTCCTGGAAGATAAGGATGATGAACATTCCGCGCTTGCCGAGCTCCCCGCGGCAGAACTCGCGGATCGGGAAGCCACTGTGGAAGGCCGGATGAAGCGGAAAATTCTCGCGTTGCGGCGACTCTTTGACGCCGGGGTCAGCGAGGTCGTTATTGCCGATGGCCGAACAGAGCGCCCGCTACTGGATGCGCTGGCTGGCAAAGGAACCACGGTGCGATGACCACCGAATCTCTCGAAGCCCGCTACGCGCTCGAGGTATATCCCCGTCGAGGCATCAACGTGGTGCGCGGCGAAGGCGCCCTCATCTGGGACAGCGCGGGCAATGAATATCTCGACTGCGCCGCCGGGGTCGGGGTCGCAAATATCGGTCACAGTAACCCGGCGGTGGCTGACGCCGTCGCCAAACAGGCCAAAACCCTGCTCACCTGCCCGGGCATTTTCCATAACGATCGCCGCGGCGAGTTGATGCAGAAACTGGTGAATCTCGCCCCTCAAGGTCTCAACCGTGTCTTCTTGTGTAACTCCGGTACGGAAAGTGTTGAAGCCGCGATAAAGCTGGCGCGTGCCAGCACCGGACGGAGCGGTCTGGTCACGGCTATGCGCGGCTTTCACGGCAGAACCTTGGGCGCGTTGAGTGCTACGTTCAAATACCGGGACGCTTTCGAGCCCCTGCTCCCAGGGAACACATTCGTTCCGCTTAATAATATTGAAAAACTTGATGCGGCCATCGGTGAAAGCACCTCAGCCGTGATCCTGGAGGTTGTCCAGGGCGAAGGGGGAGTCCGCCCCGCCGAAGCAGAGTACCTTGCGGCAGCCAGACGTCTGTGTACTGAACGGGGGGCTTTGCTGATTATTGATGAAGTGCAGACCGGCTTCTGTCGAACCGGCCGGTTTTTTGCCTGCGAACATTTTGCCCTGCATCCGGATATGATGTGCCTCGCCAAGGGGATTGCAGGGGGAGTGCCGATGGGTGCGGTGCTGTGTGCCGACAGTGTCATCGCTCGAATCGGCGTACACGGGTCAACATTCGGCGGCAATCCGCTGGCCTGCGCCGCAGCCTCTGCCGCGGTCGATTTTATGTGTCAGGAGAAACTGGCCGAACGGGCCGCAGGGCTCGGCGCCTATTTTGCAGAGCGGTTTTCGAGCGCGCTGCCGGAGTCTGTCAGAGAGCTAAGGCAGCTGGGCCTGATGATCGGGATTGAGCTCAGGCAAAAGGCAACACCTTTTCTGCAGGCACTGCTGGAACATCGCATTATCGCCCTTCCCGCCGGCCCTACCGTGATCCGCCTGTTGCCGCCTTTGACGATTGCGCAGTCAGATCTTGACCGCGTGGTTTCAACTCTGCAAAAAGTCCTCTAGGCTGCCGCAATGACCGGGTGAAACTGCCCGTGTTTGAACTCTGAAATCTGGTCGCGAATCCGCGCGGCCTCTTCGAACTCAAGGTCCCGTGCGTGGGCATACATCTTCTCCTCGAGCTGGTGGATCGTGCGCTTGAATTCCTCGGCGGATAGCGCCACAACATTGGCAGATGCAATTGCGGATCTCCCGGGTCTGTCGGATTTCGATCCGGTTCTCGTGCCGGGCCCGGCCGCGACGCCATCAATAATCTCGTTAACCGGCTTGACGACTGAGCGGGGGATTATATTGTGACGACGGTTGTAGGCCCGTTGTTTCTCCCGCCGCCGCTCTGTCTCATCAATCGCCCGCTGCATGGACTGGGTGGTTTGTTCTGCATACAGGATTGCCCTGCCGTTGATGTTACGGGCTGCGCGACCCACGGTCTGGATCAGCGACCTTGTGGAGCGCAGAAACCCCTCTTTGTCAGCATCAAGCACCGCAACGAGCGACACCTCCGGCAGGTCCAGGCCCTCGCGAAGGAGATTAATGCCAACCAGCACGTCAAAAACACCCTTTCGAAGGTCAGAGAGAATCTCAACCCGTTCGACGGTATCGATGTCGGAATGCAAGTAGCGCACCCTGATGTCGTGGTCATGCAGGTAGTCGCAGAGATCCTCGGCCATGCGCTTGGTCAGGGTGGTGACCAGTACCCTTTCGCCGATCGCCGCTGTGGTGCGCGCCTCTGACATCAGGTCGTCAACCTGGGTGGCGACAGGCCGCACCTCGATTTCCGGATCAACCAGCCCTGTGGGACGGACCACCTGATCGACCACACTGGAACTGTGCTCCCGCTCATAGTCAGCGGGCGTTGCCGATACGAAAACCGTCCTCGGCATCAGTGATTCAAACTCATCAAAGCGAAGCGGCCGGTTGTCCAGCGCAGACGGCAGCCGGAATCCGTACTCCACAAGGTTCTCTTTGCGCGAGCGATCGCCCTTGAACATGGCGCCTAACTGCGGAACCGTGACGTGGCTTTCGTCGATGATCATCAAGGAATTTGTCGGCAGATAGTCGATCAGTGTGGGTGGCGGCTCGCCGACATTTCTCCCCGACAGGAAGCGCGAGTAGTTCTCGATCCCGGCGCAGTAGCCGAGTTCGCGCATCATCTCCACATCGTAGCGGGTCCGCTGTTCCAGCCGCTGCGCTTCGACCAGTTTTTCATGATCGCGCAGAAACGTCAGGCGCTGTGTCAGTTCCTCGTTAATCTCGTCGATGGCATCGAGGACGGTCTCGCGCGGAGTGACGTAGTGACTCTTTGGGTAGATTGTGAAACGCGTCAACCGTTCATCGGTTTCACCGGTCAGCGGATCGAACCGGGAAAGTTTTTCGATTTGATCACCAAAAAGCTCAATCCGTACCGCGAACCGTTCAGACTCGGCTGGAAAGATATCCAGGACATCTCCCCGAACCCGGAAAGTCCCCCGCCGAAGCTCGATCTCGTTTCGGGTGTACTGCAGTTCAGCGAGCCGCCGCAGAATGTCGCGTTGCTGCGCCAGCGCCCCCTCACGAAAGTGCAGGATCATTCCGTGATAGGCGACCGGGTCTCCGAGCCCGTAAATCGCAGAGACCGTCGCTACGATGATGACGTCTTCACGCTCGAGGATCGCCTTGGTGGCGGATAAGCGCATCTGGTCGATGTGTTCATTGATGGAGGCATCTTTTTCGATGTAGGTATCGCTGGCGGGAACGTAGGCCTCCGGCTGATAGTAATCGTAATAGGACACGAAATACTCAACCGCGTTATCCGGGAAAAACTCCCGCATCTCCGCGTACAGTTGCGCCGCCAGAGTCTTATTCGGCGCCAGGATCAGTGCCGGCCGGCCGAACTCGGCGATGACATGCGCCATGGTGAAAGTCTTTCCGGAGCCGGTGACGCCGAGAAGCGTCTGGAACGCCTCCCCTGCGTGAATGCCATCAAGCAGCTGCCGGATCGCCTCAGGCTGATCACCCGCGGGGCTGAAATCGCTTTTAAGCGCGAACTGGCGGGTCATTTTCAGTGCCCAAGTTCACTGGGTTGCTGCCGCAGATCTGCAAGACTGCGCTTCATGAAGCGAGTCTTTGAGTCCAAAAGTCCCGGTTTCACCCCGCCTTTGAAGTGCAAAGGCTTCACGATTTCGGAAATGCTGGTGGTCATAGCCGTAGTTGGCGTGTTGCTGGGGCTGACGGTTCCATCCTGGCGAGGTCAGATTATCGCAAAACAGGTGGATACTGCGTCGCAGCGCCTGCTGCACCACCTCAGTCTTGCGAGGATGGAGTCTATCCGCAGCGGATGGTCGGTGATGGCATGCCCGGGAAGCGCGGATACCGGATGCGAAGTGAACGGTTCCTGGGCCGACGGCTGGCTTGGGTTCGTAGACCGTGATCAGGACCGGACGTATGATCCCGACGAGAGGATTCTATTCGCATCCCCCCGGACTTCAGGCGTTGACATTCACTGGCGGTCGCCAAACTGGATACGTTTTAAGCCACAGGGTGAAGCGTGGCCGAATGGCCACTTCAGGTTTTGCGGTCAGTCGGAAAAGCATGTTCGAACCGTCATTGTGTATCTGACGGGAAGAGTTCGACTTGCCGACAGCGCGCCCTCCGGAAAGCAGGTGTCCTGTTGACAGAGACCATCGCTACGCGAAGATCACTTCTTAACCCAAGGAGCATGACAGTAGCATTGCGACCCCGGTATTCCCCGGTAGTTCAGTTTTCTTGGTGTTTCATACTGACAAAAGAAAAAGGGCATCCGGGGTTTGGATGTCCTTTTGTGATTTCTTCTATATCAGCCTCATGTCTAGACTACTAAAGGATAAGTGTATAAAGACTACCCTCTCTAGTTATCTCATTGGCTCTTTTTCAGTTCGATCACATTTCAGAAGCAAACTCAGCAATTGTTACCCCAAGAATAATTAGAACAAGCAGTCCGACTATAAGCACCAGGTAACTGATTATCAGCCCCGCTAACGCCATACCTGATCCAGTCTGATTGCCATTACTTTTCTCTATCTGCGATCGCGCGATATGGCCACAGATAATTGCCGCGATTTGAGTGATAATCGGAATGAACCAAGTGACAATTACGCCCAACAGAGATACTACGAGACTAATGACGGCTAATGCGTTTGTTCTTGGCGCGGTAATACGATGCTCAAACACCTGATGATGGTCGGACCCTGCACTTATTGATTCATCAATGTCATGCTCAGTCTCGACTAACTCTTCTACTTCAATTCCTCTCCCCTTCAGGATTGAAATAGCGTCATCGA